>SDBT01019890.1_pt1 | contig 10511 bp, 22 predicted proteins | sample 2277101 | NCBI WGS metagenome assembly SDBT01 (sample SAMN10404973, study PRJNA504765) | marine sediment metagenome | isolation source: marine sediment core GS10_PC15, 103 cmbsf | place: Arctic Ocean: Southern Knipovich Ridge | collected 2010
TATCATTAATGAATACATCCATTTTATCATTTAGAAAATCAAGTGTTATTTTAATAATACTAAAGACATTTGAGATAAAAAATCCAGATTTAATCAAGAAAATGAATTCTTCTGAACTTTCATAATAATATAAATCGTCGTTAATTATAATAAGAGATACTATTGAAATATTATTTTCAAAAAGTTTTATAAAAAATATAGTTTCTGTAGTTCTATTTAATGTAAAATCCATTTGAAAGGAATTAACTATTGGCTTATTTGGAATTTTAGTTATGAATCCACTATTCCCTAAAATATTATCATCAAATAGCTCAAGAATATTACTTCTTCCGTCAAGAGAAGCTTTAATTAGTGTTGTAGAACTTCCCGTATTATCAGAAATCCAACCTATAGGTTCATTTCCTACTATATCATCGGAAAAATCAATAATTTCTTGATTAGGAAGGAAAATGCCAATAGCATCAATGTAAACATTATAACCCGTATCCTCATTATCGGTCTCAAGAATCATTCTATTTGCTCCAGAAGTGGAATTATTCTCATAGGCAAGTCCGCTACCCTCTAACACACCATCAATATAACAAGAAAAAGTGTTTGCTGAATCATCTAATACTATTCTAAAATGTGAGAGAGTATTACCAACTAAGAAATTATCTTTTATACTATGGTATGCCCCATCAAAATAATCAAAATCATTATTTTGCCATAATAAACGTACCATTAGAGTATCATCTTCATATATATACAGCACGTATGTAGTACTCGCTGAAACAGAATCCTTAGTTAACCAAAATTCTATTTCCGTATCTATACCTTGAGTAATAGCGACTGTGGCTCGAGACCTGGTTGCGACATTATTATCAGAGAATTGTAGAACTTTTTTATGTCCATCAAGAGATGCTATTACAGATGTTTCACACCCCACACCACTACTATCAGTCCAGCTCTCTCCGCTTGGGAAAGAACCAACCGCATCATCCTTGAAGTTATAGGTTGCGGGATAAGTACCATTAAGTTTACCAGAATCTCTCATATTAAAGGAATCTTGAAATTCTATTGTTTCATTATCAGAATCAAATAATAATTCTCTCTCAAATACAAAATCAATATCATCGAATCCTTTTACACTTGGTAAAAAGAATAACATTAAAAATGAGATAATAACTAAAATACCTAATATTCTTTTATAAGTTTTCATAGTCAGTATGGTAAAACAGTTATAATACTTCTAAATAATAACATAGTTATAACAAATAGAGAAGCTATTAGTATAGCTTTAATAGTATAAATAATTTCCTTATGAATGAGATTTGCTTCTTTCTCAGATACTTCTTTTTCTTTTAACTGTTTTGGAGTTAACTCAATTTCATTCATAGTAAAACCTTAATAAATATAAAAATAAAAAATTAAAGAGATTTAATCTGAACCTCTTGGTAAGAACATTAGAACAATAGCGATAACTGCTATAATAGGAATCAATACTTCAATCATTAGAACAACTGAAGGGTCTGCTATGTTAGACAATCTTGGATTTGTTGCGTTAACAGTATTATTAATAACTACATTTCCGGCATTTGCGACTAAACCTACGGCTATAGGTAAAATTACTCCAATAACCATTAATGCTACGGCAATAAGAATTACACGTTTAATGTCATTAGCCATTTTATATCAACTTTTAAAGTAAAAAAAATAAAAATTAAAGAGGTTTAATCATTTCCTCTTGGTAAGAACATTAGAACAATAGCGATAACTGCGATAATAGGAATCAATACTTCAATCATTAGAACTACGGATGGGTCTGCTATAGCAGACAATCGTTCACCACTTGTCGAGTTAATTACGGTATTCCCTGCGTTTGCTACTAAACCAACGGCTATAGGTAAAATTACTCCGATAACCATTAATGCTACGGCAATAAGAATTACTCTCTTAATATCAGAAGCCATACAATATCAACTTTTAAATTGAAAATTTTATAGATAAAGTTAATAATATATAAGATAAGTTCACTTTTAAACTATTTCATTGAATAATTTTCAATTTTGTCTTAAAGTTGATTTAAATGAGTTTTGAAGAAAATTTTTGGTCTGGTAAAATGGAAATTTATTTTTTAAAAATAGAATTGTATCTAATACTACAATCATTTTCAGTTAACATATCGGGAAACAGTATCCTTATTGGACAGATTCTACAACCCGAATGCTTTCTGTTTAAATTATACTCTTTTAATTTACACTCAAATAATTTATCAAATATCTTTCTTGAATATTTTCTATTTCCTATTAACAAATCTCTATAGGGATATCCTTTATAGATATTTTGAGATTTATGAAATCTAATAAATGTATCTTTCTTTTTTAGTTCAAATAATCTCATTTGTCTATTAAATGATTCATAAGGAGTAATTGAACTAATAACAATTGAATTATTCAATAAATAATCATCATTCCACTTATGATTTCTTTTTTGTTTAAGTATAGAACAACAATGAAAGTAATCCCTATAGTTCTTTAAATGATTCTTAGCTTTATCTATATTGAGAAAGCTTTCTTTTAGAACTTGAGAAATTGTTTTGTTCTTTAGTTTAGGTTGTTTAAATATAAGAGAATAATCAGTTAAATAAACAATCTTTTGAATATTTTCTAAACACTCTAAATATTGTAATTTTGTATCATTATGAATCAATCCTATATTTTTATAACCTAATTCATAGAAAAGAATAGAAGTAATTGTAGAATTATAACCTCCAGATATTTCTATATAAATATTGTTAAAATTGGATATTTCCTTTAAAAATTGTTCAGGTAAATTAATTGAGTTCATAATTAAATTAAAATTGACTTTTTATTTAAGATTTTTGCTTTTATCAGGTCAATTTTTTCATTTATTTTCATATCTGTAAGCTACGCATAACGGATTAGGAGTAAGTTCTTTAATATCATCATAACAATAATATGGATAAGAATCTATATTGGTTTTAAGAACATCATTAAAACTTTTAAAATTTCTTAACCAATCTCTCTTAGAATCGCTATTACAGTTTACACTTCTCTTATCATCAATCATAACATTAACATTAATTAAACTTTTATCCCTAATCAATCCTTCTGATAATTTTCTCATGTGAGTTATTTTAAAGGTTTTCTTTTTATATATTTGATTTTTTAAACAGAATCTTAACCAAGTTTTTATAAATTTCTTAGGAATACCTCTTGTCTTATTTAGATAACCTATTTGATACATTCCTGTGTTCAGTATTATTCCCTTCCCTTCTTCTTCTAAATTCCATTGACCAAGTTCTTTTCCTATATCAAGATAATTAACTAATGAAATATTTGATATAATAGAATCTGTATGAATTGCGATTACATTATTATGTTTATCTCTTGGTATATCTTTTAATACAGACCAACGACCAAAAGCAGTAATTTGAGAAGCATAAACACAGTTAAATAGAACTCCACTATTTAGCTCATAGTTTCCTTCTTTATCATAGTTCTTATGTGTTTCTATAAAACATCCGTAAACTGCGTTCATACAGATTTTAACAAGATTATACTCAAGTTCAATTTTTCCTTTTAGCTTCCTTTTTTTGTTAAATAGAATTTCTATTTTCTCTTTAAACGGTTTATGATTGTTCTTAGGATTAGATTTACATAAAGCAGACTCATAAAAAACGTATCCTTTAGATATACTTACAATATAATCTCTAATTAAATCTAAGTCAAACCAAGTAAACCATTTCTCTATAATACCTACTGGAAATTTATTTACTCCTTTATGAGAAATCGGAATAGTAGGAATTTTATAATCTCTTGGAATATTTACTTTTGCTTTAAAATATCCATAGCATTGTTTTTTAGGAATTTCTTTTGTATCCTTCCATAAACCTTTTTTCCATAAACCATCTCTTAAACTCAGTAAATCTTTAATAAAAGAAGGATATTGACTAACTATATCATATAAGTATAAGTTATCAAAAAAACCTCTCTTAAATATTTCAAACCTTCCACCAAAATAACAATCATAAGAAATCTGTAGTATTTTTTCTGGAATATGAGAAATTTTAGGGATAAAACCGTTATGTCTAAAGTATTGTTTACTTAGAGAAGCAGAGCTAACTAAATATTTTGGTAAAGGTAAACCTACTTTTTCTATTGACTTAATGAGTAGAACTCCAAGCTTTTTAGTTAGAACACAATCTTGGATACAATACTTAATAATATCTTTTTCTCTTTTTTTCCAATAGTCTAATGATGTATTAAGTAAATTTCCGTTAATATCGTTAATCTTAACGTCTTTAATGTATTTCTTAGAGCTTTTATTTAATCCTACGTGAAAGAAATTGAATATATCAGTGAATACTACAGTATTCCTTCTTGTAATATGTTTTATTGTAAACATACGACCTTTAATCCATTTAAGAATATAATTCTTATACTTAATTTCTATACCATCTTTTAACCAATTGATTTTTCTTAGTATTCTCTTTTTAAGAACATTAATATTACTACTCCATAATTTAAGTATTGATGATATATCGAAATCTATATTATAGAAAAATCTATAGATACTTTTTTTTCCTGCTAAATAGAATAAAAATCTAAGACTCTCATGGAAGGAAGGATTTAATTTATATTTGCCACCACTACAAGCTAATAGTTTACATTTTCCTTCAAAAGTTTCTGTATCGAACGCTAATATTTTATCGCAAGTATATAATCTCTTAGTGGATAACCTTCTATTCTTTATTATTAATCCGTTATTTAATACATATTCTTTTTTATGTTTACTTCTAAGATATCCTAATCTTTTAAGAAGTTCTTTTGGTTTTTCAAGATTTTCATAATTTTGCTGTTGTATTTGCTCTTTTGTTTTCTCAAGTGAATTAATTACTACATTGACTAAATCGGATTGTACTATTTGACTAATAACCATATATAATTATCCACATAAACATTTAATATAATTTTTTCCATCAAACTTATGAAATAATAGCATAAATGCTTCTAAGGTTAAGTATATAGTTCTACATAAACCATTTTCATTATTTGGACATTTAGGACTATGGATTCCATCATATAAACACTTAGCTTTAAGATTAATAACCATGTTGTTCTAATACAAATCTGTCCCTACTATTTAACTTTCTGAAATCTATTTTAGGAATTTTTAGTAATACTCTTGTTCTTTCTATAGCTTTTTGTTCGCTTATATTATGAATAGTTTCAATATCCTTTACTATTTTACCAAACTTAGTTTTCTCAAATGGAATAGGAAGTTTTTTCTGAATTAATTTTTTTGTTGGTTTAGGAGTAATAACTTTAGTAGGTTTAACCTTTTTAACTGTAGGTTTAACCTTCCTAAACTTTTTTGGAATAGAAGCTTCTCTTTTGGCTTTAGTAGGTTTAGGAAGTTTTCTCACTTCTCTAAATATTTCTAAGAAGTTAGTTTTTCTTATACCTAATCCTAAATCTTGAAGTTCTTTTAATGTCTGATTTCCAGAAAGGGAAGGATTATTTCGAATAAATTCCCTTACTTTTTGCTCTTTAGAAGTCATAATTTTGATTTTAAAAGTTGATAATTAATAAAATCATTGGTAGCATTTAACTAAATTGGTCTATGAACGATTTTCAAGTATTCTTATAAAAGTTGAACATTGTTCATTTTTTCTCTATTTTGCTGAAAATTGTTCATATTTCAAAATCTAACTTGAGAAAAGATTTAAATATAACCTCATCTTATTTTCTATTATGAACTCAATTAAAAATAAAAAATGATAAACAATGGATAAATTAACAAGTCTAATAGATATAAAATGCTATTATTGTTCAGAATGTAAGCATTATCATATCAGAAAATATAAATATATAATTAATAGTTATGGTATAAGGATTAAAAGTAAAGATACACCTTTTTTTAATCATAAAGATTTTGCTTACAAACTTACACAAACAGAATTATTTACGTTAAGTTTTAATAAAAGTTTAGAAAAATATTCTATAAAAAAACATAAAAGAACAATAGGGAGTAGAAAACAATAAATGTCATATAAACATCTATTTGAGATTTCTAATACTTATGATTCTTGTAAAAAATGCGGTTGTACGTTTTTTGAATGTAAACATTGTAGTTTACAAGAATATTATAGACATGTGGATGATAAAGCTAAATTTAAGCTAAATTGTAAGAGAATAAGGAATCTTGGATTATTAGGAAATATAAGTAAATTTAAATAAACTTTTCTTTTGTAAGCTATTTAGTTAACCTAAATAGCCAAAATGAATATACAAAAGTTTTATAAACTTTCTTTTGTAAGCTTTATAGAAAAACCTATATAGCCAAAAGTGAATGTTATGCCTACAGATAAAAAAACTGTTAAGAAGGAAGCTACTTCAAAAAAAGTAGTTAAAAATTCTAAAAAGGAATCTAAAGCTGAAACCTTTATTAGAATAGCTGAACCAAGAGTTAAGAATGTATTAAAAGCTTTAAGAATTCTTGGAAATTGTTCAAATAGGAACAATTATGAATATTTGGAAGGTCAAGTGAATTCTATGTTTGAAAGTATTGGTCAAGCATTATTGGATACTGAAAATATGTTTACTAAATCTAAAATTGAACAAGAAGCATTTTCATTCTAATTAAGATTTTCTTTTTTGAAACTAAATAGATAACCTATTTAGTGAAAGGGTAAATAAAAATGAATAGATTTGTAGAAAGATTAGAAGGATTAGAAAACTTAATAAGTTATTTAGATGATTTTTTATTTTATTTAAATTTAAAGTTTAAAGATATCCCTAAAGATATCTTAAATCATCAATCTAATTTATTAGACTATTTTAAAGAAAGATATAAAAAATTAAAAACAATAGAGTTATAAAAACTAATTAAGAGTTTCTTTTTAGAACTAAATAGATAACCTATTTAGTAGAAAGGAAGTGAATATTATGACTACAGAAAAAAAAATAGACCAAGAAAAAAGTAAGATAAGCTGGTTGTCAGATTTTACAAGAGATTCTATTAAAAAGTCAGCTGAAGTTAATATTAAACCTAAATTAACTTTTAAATTAGGAATTGAATATGTTAAGGAAAATATAGTAATTTTATCTGAACCTTATTTAATAAAAATTCCTAAAGCTAAAGCTATAGGCAACTCAAATGAACTTTTGGCAATTAATTTAGAATATGTCGATATAGCACATCAATTTATAGCTGAAGCAGGAAGTTTTCGATTTCAATTAGGAGTATTAATGGAAAAAAATAATCTTACTGAACCTAAAGAACTAATAGGTTTAAGAGTAAGGATTTGGAAAACTTTAGAACAAATTAAAACATCAAGTTTTAAAGGGAAGGCTGAAATGTATCATATTGAATTAATGGAGTAAAATAAATTTTAATTTTTAAATATTTTTCTTTATTTTGAGAGGTAAATATAAAATGAAAATTCAGAGATTTCTTATATTTGTTCAAGATACACTACTCAATTATCCAGATATTTCTATTAGTACAATAAGAAAAATTATTAAGAAATTTGAAAATTGTCTTAGTAATACAGAAGCTAAAAATAAAACAACAAGTTTACTATTAAGAGTTATTAATGAAATAGGAATAAAACAAGTTTCTTTAGAATCATCTATTAATAAGATAAACTACAATGAATTACAACTTGAATATAATAAAATGAAGGAAGGAAAATGAGTTCTATGAATTTTATCTGTAAAGCAAATACAGAAGGACATTGTTCATTTGATTGTTATGATTGTTTATATGAAACTAAAGAAACCAAAAAAAAATTTCAAGTGTTATACTCTAAATCTAAATCTAAATAATATTTATTTTTGTATGATAATTAGATAACCTAATTATCCAGAAGTGAATAATATGACAGTAAAAATAATAAGATATATTTGTTGTAAATGTGGAAATATATATTTATATCAGAATTTAATTAAGAGAAGAACTATTACAATAAATAGAAAAGAAGTTCATTATCAACATGGTTGTTCGAATTCTGAGTGTAATGGAAAAGATTTTAGAATAGTATCAGTAATAACTAATTAAATTTTATTTTTGTATGATAATTAGATAACCTAATTATCCAAAAAAGTGAGATAAAAATGGACGAGATAACTAAAGATATATTGAAGGAAGCTTTTGATATAGGAGTAAGTCATAAGTTCTTAATTAGATTCTATGAGAGTAATAAAATAATATATATAGAGAAAACAATGAACTATATTGAATTAGGGACATTTCTAACTAAATCTGTTGATAATATAGAAATTATACATATATACGCTAAAGATGAGTAATATGACAAAATATAAAATACCTAAATTAGAGATACTATTTTATAGGCTTGAATACCTTCAGAAATGCTTAAGTGAAATTGAAACTACTCTCTATTCAGAAATGAGTAAAGAAAGAAGTTTAGAATTGATTAGAAAGAAATTTAAAGGAATTCATAGAGCTACTAAATCAGAATAATTAATTAATTTTTTCTTTTATTATGACAAATAAAATTACTTGTAAAAATTGTTCATTCTTATCTAAGACTAAGTTTATTAGGACAGTAAATTTATATATTATTGTAATAATCTTAAGAGTAAATCAGAAATGGAAAAGACAATAAATTTTGATATTTGTAAACAATTTAGAGAATAAACATTATGACTAAAATTTGTTGTATGAATTGTAATTATTATTATGCTACTCCAGATAATAGCTTTTGTACTATTGATAAAGAAAATATTCCATGTGAGATTAGTCATATAGTAAATTGTCAAGCTTTTGATATATGGTTTGGAAGTATGTAGGTTTTGTAAGATGATTAGATAACCTAATTATCCAGAAGTGAATAATATGAAAATATATATACATTATTTAATAGTAATAATACTATTTTTTATTCTAATAGTAATACCTTTTATTTTTGGTTTTATTAGTATATTGAATAAATAAATCTTTTTTAAACTATATAGATAACCTATATAGTGAAAAGATGTGAATAAATATGAATGAGATTGAAATATTTGAAAAAACTAAAGAGACTCTTGAAATCATTAAACTTTTAGTTATTAGATTAATGAAACTTAAAGATAAAATATATGGACTAAATAGAAGTTATTATGGTATTAATAGAAATATAGAAAACATGATTCATATAAGTAGGGAAAAATTAAGTGAATCATTTCTATGGTTGGATAAGTCATACTTTCAATTAAAGAAAAATATAAGTGAAAAGAAGGAATATATTGAACTTTTTTTAAAATATACATATAAGAAGTGAGTAGTATGAATGAATGTAAAGGTTGTAATTCTGAATTGAATTCTACAGATGATTTAATTGTTTTAGAAGGAAATAGAGTATGTCCTTATTGTTTTTATATTTATGATGATAATCAAGAAATTGATACATTAGAAAAAGATATTGATTCTTTTGAGAGTTTATTAGATAAAGTAATGGCAAAAAGTGTTAAGGATAATCCTATGAGAAATACAATATTATTATTGATTTTCTCAATAATATCATCTTGTATAATAATATTTTCTTTTCTATACTAATTAATAGTATCTTTTTTAAACTATATAGATAACCTATATAGTAAAAGGATGTGAATAAATGTGAATGATAAAATGTATATATGTATTGTTATATCAATTTTTATTACTGCGTTAATAATAGATATAGTATTGATTATTTTATTTAATACAAAAATAACTCTTATTATTATCTTAATAGAAGTAATATTATTAGGAATAGTAGTATTATATTCTATTGTATTATACATAGTAATGTTAGTATACAAATAAATAAATTAATAGTTTTTTTAAACTGTATAGATAACCTATATAGTGAAAAGATGTGAATAAATATGTGTCAAATAAAAATAATAATTAATATACCTTCTATATTTATATATAAAATATATAATATTAGAAATAATGAGATTATTGTAAAAATTTTTACTGCTATTACTCAGAAATGTATTAATAGAGTATTTATTATTAAAAATTCATATAGGTATATTATTTTTAGTAGTAAAAGTAAAGCTATATATCCTATTAATTATAAGGTTTGTAAGTTTTTCTTTTATTGTAGAAAAGCTCACTATTGTAATATAGATTGTACAATTGATTCTTTTAAATGTAAAGTGTTTAAAAAATTAACATCAAACTACTAAATATTTAATTTATTTTCTTTCTTTTTCTTATTTAATTAAGTCTTACTATACCTAAGTTGTATTCTAATAACTCTTAGCTACATCAATAATAGTTTAGACTCTTAACCTAATATGATTTCAATTTCACTTCTACACCTATTCTAATCAAGTCGTATTCTAACTAATATTGATTCTAATCATACCTCATAGAATCATACCATATCCTAACCCTACTACCATTCTTATACTCCTATTAGAATGAACTCTTAACCTAATCGGCTCTTATACCAGCTACCTTTCATCAAACACTACTTCAGACCTTCTACTCCTATTATATCCTACTCT
>SDBT01019891.1_pt1 | contig 10510 bp, 8 predicted proteins | sample 2277101 | NCBI WGS metagenome assembly SDBT01 (sample SAMN10404973, study PRJNA504765) | marine sediment metagenome | isolation source: marine sediment core GS10_PC15, 103 cmbsf | place: Arctic Ocean: Southern Knipovich Ridge | collected 2010
CTGCAAGAGTGCATTTAAAACTGTCTCCTTCATGATGTTTAGCCAGCACGAAGAGCTGACTCGGTTCTAAATAATGTCTCCTCGAAGGGCATCTATCTTTTCGGAAACCTGTTCCAGTTGTTCTTCCGTCATAGCATCTCCAACTCCCTCATAGAGATCCTGAAGATCAAACAATCCTTTGAATATCCCGGAAATATCCTCCAAATTCTTCACCGGTTTCATTAATTTTACCAATTTGTTGAGAGAATTCTTTTGTTGGGCAAGAATCTCCAGAAATTTGGTATTGTCTCTTGCAGTTTTTGCAATATTTGTGGTGGTGTAGATTCCTTCAATCCAGCTACCACACACCACCAGGCGAGCAAGAATATCTTGCTTGTTTGTCACCAGATAATTCCAAGTGTCATAGAATGAGTCAGTTACAATGTATATCACAGAATCCCGGTCATCCAGGTTACTCTCTATCCGTGCAGCATAATCGGAATTGAACGTAGTGGAAATCCCCAGTTCGTCAATCAGGATTTTTGAAGCTTCCAGGTAAAGCATAGTCCCATGTTTCATTGCATGTGTACTTGCATAGCAAAGGTCGGTTCCATATACGCCAAGGTTTAAGGCCATATCCCTTTGAGTGATATAATCCCCTGCCTTACCAGGCTCATTGGAAAGGTTATTAATGTAGGGTGCACCAGCTTTATAAACCAGATCTGAAATTTCAAAAGAAGTAGGTATGGGATAGCCCGACAAATCCTCAATAACAGCTTCTTTATCTTTTGGAACCAGCACTGAAGAGGATTCTCCTTCTTGCTTTTCTGGTGTATTTTTACATCCATTAAGGGTAAGCATTACTGCAGCAATGATTCCAAAAATCATTGAAATGGATCGGATTATTGTTGCCTTTTTCATGATTTAGGTAGTTATCTTTTTAATTTATAGGTTACAATAGTTAGGACAAGGTATGAAAATCACATATGATTAAAAAATATAACCCCAAATTGATGAATGTTGATATTAATCCCTCTTTTTAACAAATCATGGTTCGCTTTCCATGTACGGCGCGTATGATTTTCAATTATCTTTGAGTTAGCTATACAACCCTTTACCTATTTGCACTATGGCTCAGGAAAAGCCGACTGTCCTTTATGTGGATGATGTTTCAATTAATCTGAAGTTATTTGAGGCAACATTCAGTAAGGACTTTGACCTCATCCTTACCGAGAACCCCAAGGAGGTGCTAAATATTTTAAAGGAGAGAGAAGTGCAGGTTCTTATTTCTGACCAGCGAATGCCCGAAATGACAGGTATCGAACTGCTTAGTATTGTAGCGGAAGAGTACCCCAATATTAGGCGCTACCTGCTGACTGCCTTTACTGATGCAGAAACTGTAATCGATGCTGTGAATAAAGGTCGCATTCATGGCTATATCAAGAAACCCATCCATGCCGAAGAGATTCGTCAATCTATTAAAGGGTCAATGGAGGTTTACTATCTCAAGAAAAAGAACCAGCAGATCCTTGAGGAGCTCGAAAGAGTCAATGAAGAACTGCGGAACATGGATGGTCTCAAGTCTGAGATCATCAACTCCATCGGCAATGAGATTAGTACCCCGTTAAACCGGATCATGGGAACACTACATTTACTGAAATCTAAGATAGAAGGGGATGAACTCACCGAAGTTGTCAATATCCTGGACCAATCGGTTTTTAAACTTGAGCAGTTCTCCATGCTGGCCAAACAGATCTCACTTATAAAATCTCCGGGTTTTCAACTTAAATCGAATAAGGTTTCCATTAAACAAGTGATTCAGTTTGGATCCATTGAAACCCGCGAAGAGTTAAAAGAACAAGGAATAAGTCTTAAAAAAGATCCTGAGACAGCAGACCACGATTTCGAAGGCGATTCTGCCTTACTGGTAAGTTGTCTTGTTGGTTTGATCCGGTTTGCAAAGGAGCACACCGAAAACAATGATGTGATTATAGTTGATTCCATTATGAAGGATGGAGTACTTGTATGCAGTGTGAAAGACCAGGGCGCCAACTATTCTGATGCACTTTTTACGATTCTTGCTAACCATTTTTCTGAAGGCGACAATTCTCTCAATCTAACCATGGGAATTGGATTGGCTGTTTCACAGATGATTATGGAAGCACATAACGGAAACCTGGTTTTTGAAAAAACGACCGACAACCGGGGATGTTTGAAAATGGTTTTCCATGAATGAATCAATGCTCAACTCCTTGATGCGCTTGTTTGCCATTATTGTAAGCATCAACAGGGATGCTGTGCATTTACTCGCCCGAAACTTTGTGGAATCATTCCTGATTCAGCAATTCAGTCAGAAACTTGCTAAGAAGTACCTGGTCGTATTTGATCAGTACAGCAGTGAACTTGAGCAATATGAGAAAGGGCAAAGAAATAAAAAAATTTCGACCTGGTCGGTAAAGATCCTGGGAATATGTGACCAGATTGTCGAGGAGCTCCACATCAAGCACAGATTCATGATTGTTCTGAGCCTCATCAGGTTCTCCAAATATTTCTCTGAGGTAACAAGCACTGCTTCTGACTTTCCCAATACCATCTCTGATGCAGTTAGAACGGTAGCAGATGGTTTACTAATCACCCAGGAAGAGTATGATAACTGTACTGCATTTATTATCGATAAGTTTTACAACGTTCCAGGCAAAGAGCGTCTTTTAATCGTAAGTGACGATTCGGACTTCATCCAGGGTGATATAAAGCATGTCCAGAAGGATCACCTTTCCGGACAAATTTTCGTCCTGAAAATAAAACGGGCAGACATCTATCTATTCCAATATGTTGGGAAAGCAAATCTGGAAAGCAATGGAAAATATATCTTTCCAAGACACGTCTACTTTTTGCCCAGGGGAGGATCCATCAGAGGGGAGGGCATTTTACCCATCTACTATTCCGAAATCGTTTCGGGTTTTATCACATATGCTGATGGAAATGCGGTCGATTTCCTGGCCAAGGATATTGAATTCCATTATAAAAATTCGTCCAATGGCATTCAACAATTTTCCTTTCAGGGCAGATCCGGACAACTGGTTGGGATTATTGGAGGGAGCGGAGCTGGAAAGTCCACCTTGCTGAAAGTACTCAATGGCAGCTTAAAACTTGACCAGGGAGATATCTATATCAACGGACGCCATCTGGTAAATGAGGCTGAGGAGCTGGAAGGAATGATCGGTTATATCCCTCAGGATGACCTGCTTATTGAAGAGTTGAGTGTTTACCAAAATCTCTATTTCAATGCCAAATTATGCCTGGACGGATATACCGAAGAGGAAATCAATGAAACAGTTATAGAAGTCCTGAACAACCTGGACCTCTATGAATCACGAAATTTAAAGGTAGGAACTCCATTAAACAAATACATTAGTGGTGGACAACGGAAGCGGCTCAATATTGCGCTTGAACTCATCAGAGAACCTCAAATTCTCTTTGTGGATGAACCAACATCAGGACTCTCCTCCACCGACTCGGAAAATGTGGTAACCTTACTTAAAGAGCAGGCCCTGAGTGGAAAACTGGTCATGGCTAATATACATCAACCATCATCGGAACTATTTAAACAGTTTGACCACCTGGTGGTGCTGGACCGTGGCGGGTATCCTGTATATTCCGGAAATCCCATTGAAGGGATTACTTATTTTAAGAAACTGGCCGAGCGAGTTGATGCATCGGAAAGTGAATGCATCGCTTGCGGTCTAACCAATCCCGACGACATTCTCCAGATAATTGAAGAGAGAGATGTAAATGAAGTGGGTGAATTTACCTCTCGGCGCAAAACCTCTCCTGAAGAATGGTATGATCGCTACAAAAACAAACTCGAGTCCGGCAGAGATTTCAAATCCGAAAAAACATGGGTTCCTTACAATAAATATATGATCCCAGGGGCTTTCAAACAGTTTCTTATCTTCTTTAAACGAAATCTTTTTTCAAAACTGGCCGACCGTCAATTCATGTCCATTGCACTACTCGTCTCTCCATTACTTGCTTTGATTCTTGGATTCTTTTCAAAATATATTTCGGGAGATGAAACAGATCCCCATAGATATATATTCAGTCAAAACGAAAATCTCCCCGCCTTTTTGTTTATGTGTGTGGTGGTTGCACTCTTCCTTGGTTTGATCATTGCGGCAGAGGAAATAATAAAGGACAGAAGAATACTGGAAAGGGAATCTTTTCTAAACCTCAACAGGAGTGCTTACTTACTATCCAAGATATCCCTGCTGTTTATCCTTTCTGCCATTCAGATGTTACTATTCGTGATCATTGGGAACCTGATCATGGAAATCAAGGGTCTTACCTTTTCCTCATGGCTTATCCTTTTCTCCACAGCTTGCTTTGCGAATCTGTTGGGACTGAATATCTCTGACGGATTAAAATCTGTCGTAGCAATCTATGTAATTGTTCCTTTTTTACTTGTGCCACAAATCCTCCTCGCCGGAGTCATTGTCAAATTCGATAAACTGCATTATAAATTCGCATCCCATCAGGTTGTCCCGGTACCCGGTGACCTGATGGCCAGCAGGTGGGCCTATGAAGCGCTCACTGTCAATCAATTTGTAAACAACAGGTACCAGAAAGATTTTTTTGACCTGGAGATGCTGGAAAGTAGTGTATCTTATGATATGCAATTTCTCATCCCTGCCCTTATCCAAGAAGTTCAGGACGCCTCCGAAAAATACATAACTGAGCCCGGGGGCAAAGAATTGAAAGCTCAGTTGGGAACCATTCGGAACGGGTTATCTTCCATCTATCTCACAAGCAACTATCCCGGAATCAATAACTTATATCCAGAGCAGTTCTCATTAGCTTTTGGAAATGATGCTATTGGCTGGCTGGAAAAATACAAAACAAGACTCGCATCTCATCGGCAGCGTTTGTCCTTTGAAAAAGATGCACTGGTCGACTCATTACAACGTGCAACAGGAGGAGCAGCGGAGTATCTTCAGTTGAGAAGGAGCTACCGCAATGATCAGGTAGCTGATCTGGTACTGAATCGAACAGATTTGCATAAGATTGTGAAGAAAGATGACCTTCTTACCCGAAAATTGGAACCCATCTACATGTACCCCGTAAAAAAGAATGGGAGAGCACATTTTTACGCTTCGATGAAGCGTGTTGGGAACCATTACATTCCTACACTTACTTTTAATCTGATCGCCATATGGATCATGACATTATTTTTCTATTTACTACTAAGATATAGTGGTTTGCGAGCAGCTATCGATTTCTTCGGGGGATTGCGAAGCAGGCGATAAACCTATGGTATAAGTAATTTATTTATACTAAATTGTAGCGCAAAAAGTTTGAAAAACCACAAGATATGAGAATGAAGCAGATTGCATACCTTCTGATCACCTTGGTGATCTCCGTACTTCTGAGTACAGGATGTCAATCCGGAAACCGGGGTACCCCAATCCTTATTGATGATGTGGAAGCAGGTGATCCCAATGAAGGAATTCAATCTTTCAGTCAGATCTACCATTTGTATCCCTCTCCGGGTGAAATGCTCAGCATCATTGATATGGCAGAAATGTCCTTTGATGGCGACCTTTTAAATCCTCCTGGAAACGTTGATAAATACCTCGAAACCAGATCTATGACGTATATGTTAGGGGTATATATGACAGACCTTGCATATGCTGCTTTGTTTGGCCGGCACGAAGCCACATTGGATTACCTGGAGGTAGTTAAAAACCTTTCAGAAGAGATCCGTATCGACAAGGCAGTTGATGATCAAATGTTAGAAAAGGCAAAGAACAATGTGGAATACCTGGATTCATTATACAATATTTCCAATGAAGCTTTTATGAATATCCTTTCATTCTGCGAAAGAAATGATCGCTCCAATACGGTCGTTATGCTTTCTGCGGGTGCCTTTGCAGAAAGCTTATTCCTTGCGGTTAACCTGATCGATGAATATGAAAAAGCAGATTATTTATTGCAACACCTGGCCGATCAAAAATACACCATTGAAAACTTCATGACCTTTGCAGGTAGCGTAAAGACAAATGATCCCAACGTTGCGGCCACCATTGATGATCTTAAAAAGATCCATAATATCTATAAGGGAATTGATCCTGGTTCAGGGGTGGTTTCCATTACGACCCAAAGTGAATCCGAGGGGCAAAAACCAAAGAAACTTGTGATTGGAGGAAGCGGAAGCCAGAGTCAACCAAGACTGTCCAAAGAGGAGTTTGAGACATTGAAAGCGGCCGTGGTGGAACTTAGAACAAAAATCGTAGAAGGTTAACGTTTAATTAGAAGAATATGAAACTGATCCCTCGATTACCTATTTTTACAATCCTTCTAATTTTGGTTCCTGTAAATGCCCTTTCACAAGAGTGTCAGCACCACCATACAGAGGGCGATTGCAGGTATGACCTCCAAAGGGGATATAAGATTTACAGCCAGTCAAAATCCGTATCCCTGAGTCCACTAGACACTGTTGAACTGAATATTGTATTCTACGGACAAAAAGATTATGTGCTTTCATTCTGCACCCATCGAAAAATGTACCCCATCCATTTTGTTCTCATTGATCAGCAAACCAAACAGCTACTCTATGACAACAAGGAAGACAAATATCTCGAATCACTGGGAGTGGGATTTGACGTAACCAAATCCCTGATTATTAAAATAGATGTGCTGGCCCGGGGATTCACAGAAGAGGAGATCAAAGAGAATCTCGGTTGCCTTGGCCTCCTGATCCAGTACAAAAACTATCCGCAAAAGAAAGTAAGACTACAAATGTAAAACTATGAAAGCGCTGTATCTCGTTCCTATACTTGCCCTGATCATGATGGTCAGTTGTCTTAATATTGAAGAAGAACCTATTTTACTAATCAATCCCACCACTGTGATCAGTGCCCATATTAAAAACAAAAGGATTTTCGCTACGGCCCTTGTTACAGTAAATCCTCAGGTGCTCACTTCTGGTAATATTCCCACCATTTATGAATTTTCAGGAGAACTGGCCATCTTCAACACAAAAACAGGAAACATTATTGATGTCAATGCCTTTAGTGGCGGCGGTTTATCTCAGGTCTATACCGTTACAGCCGACACTGCTTCTCATGATCGATTTGTGGTAATTGCATCAGGTTCTATCGATGTATATGCTGACATTGGAAAGGATGATGACCCCTCAAATGACAAGCTGATTTCTTCCGGCGATTTTCACGAGGAAGCACAATTTATCATCTCAGATCTTCTCCCTCCTTCAGAAGAATGATCCTTATTTATAGTCATTTTTTAAAAAAATAGTACCTTTCAACTGTTCATTTGAGACCTATGCGGATTCAGAAAATCATCAGAAGATTAATTGTTGTGTGGTTGTGGCTTATTGTCATCAATATTCTGAACGCGCAAGAAGTGCCTTCAAAGCCTTTGTCAATCCCAGTCTATCACCCAATGGTGATGAATCCTGCTTTTGTGGGCAGTAAAGATTTCACTAACATCAGCATAACATCAAAAATTCTAAATACTCCTAATAACCAGATCATTAATTTTCATCAGCGATTGACGGGCTCCGATGGCTTTTTTTCAAACATTGGAATTGGTGCTTACATTTTCCAGGAACAACTGGAAAATAGTTGGAATACCGGGCTGGCAGCAGCCAGTTCTTACCATATTGCACTAGATGATGCAAACGTTCACAATTTAGCGGTGGGGGCTTCACTAAAGGGTATTCTCAACATACCTAAGGAATTAGAAGAGGCTCCGGCTGACTCTGCAAGCAGTTCATTCAATCCCAATATGGACTTTGGAGTTTATTATTACGGTCCAACTGCTTTTGCTGGTCTTTCTGTAACTACCTTATTTGGCACAAAACTTTCCAACGAACTCACAATAGATTCAGATGCATATTTTCAAAGAGAGTATCATCTATATGGAGGATATAAATTTTTACTAAGCAAGAGCAACGCTATCGTCCTTGAACCCTCCGTACTTGTCTCTTTAAATGATTCCACAATTTCAGAGCCACAAAAACACCTGGTCCCTTATCTGAAAGTATACTTGCAGAATTTCTACATTGGAACGTATATGAAGTCGTTGGATATTTTTGCACTTTTCTTTCAGTACCAATTTCCTCGTTTTTACACAGGTGTATTCCTTGAATTTCCCAGGGTTGGCTTCCTGAATAACGATAATATTATTTTTGAAATTTCTTTGGGGGTAAACTTAGGAAAGGAAGGTCAAAAATTTCTACAATACAGGCACTGGTAATAGAATGAAGAAATGAAACGTTTCAGATCAAATATTGCACTTATTTGCATCCTGTTAGTCGCGACAAACAGCACAGCTCAGGATGATTCGGTACGGGTAAGAGAGTTGCTGGTCCTTGATACCGTTGAATTGAAGATTGATGGGCCTTCCAACGATGTTAATTTTTATATGAATGGAATGATTTTCCTATCCAATACCAAATACCATCAGAAGATGATCCCCGATCACATCACTTTTGGTGTGGTCAAAGCATACTTCGTTCCACTTGAATATATTGCCCTGGAAAGCAGCCGGCCCCTATTCATAAATGATAATTTCCCCTACTCACCTGCAGGTATGTCATTTACCAGGGACTACAAAAAGGTCTATTTCACGAAAACGGTAGAAATTTCAAGCAGGCGGAACGCAGAAAAGATTTTCGAGATGTCTATTGTTAACGGCGAGGCTTCGAATCATAACCAATTATCATTTACAGGCGATCCTTCCAGGTATCTACATCCTGCAATATCCCTGGATGATTCCTATATGATTTTTTCTTCCGACCGTACACCCTCCAACGGGGGGCTGGATCTATTTATTTCAAGGAAAACTCCGTCCGGATGGTCATCACCTGTGAACATGGGAAATGATATCAATACCAGCGGTCATGAATGGTACCCTTACCTGGATCATAAGAACAACCTCTATTTCTCTTCATCCGGACACATGGGTTTTGGTGGTTATGATGTTTATGTATGCTTCTTCACTGGGACTGGCTGGGGCGAGCCCAAAAATATGACTGAATATGTCAATACCAGCGAAGATGAGTTAGGTTTCTCCATTCACCCCAATAAAAAAACAGCACTATTCTCAAAGGTTGTTCAAACTGAATCAAAAGGGGATGTATTTCAGATGAGTTTGAATAAGAATGCTCTTTTGCTCTCAGGAATTGAAGATCCCCAGGACCAGGATATCTCAGGTTTAATACAAGACATGTTGGAAACAGGATATACTTCAGGCGCATTGGCAGCATCAACTGAAGGTCCGGAACAAGCAGGGTTTGATCTGAATGCCTTACCATTGCTTACTGAAAAGGAACCCGAAAGAGAGCCCGACTCAGTTAAAATTCAGACTGAAACAGTTTCCGATCAACAACCAACAACTGAACCTGAACCCGAATCAGTTCAAATAGTTGCTGAGCCCGAACCAGATCCAGTCATTGAAGAGGCTATCGCAGAACCTGCGGTGATTGAACCCGAGCCGGAATCAGCACCTGAATTGGATCCAAATCGGGTGGTGTTTAGGGTTCAGATTATTTCCAGCTCCCGGACAAACAGCAATCCATCTGTGACAATTTCAGGTACCCGGTATTCCACATTTGAGTATTTCCATAAAGGAGCATACAGGGTCACGGTGGGTGAATTTGAAACAGTACAGGAAGCAAGCAAATTCAGGACAAGTTGTAAAAATTCTGGTTACAGCCAGGCTTTTGTGGCGGCTTTCCGTGGTACTGAACGTGAAACAGATCCCTCTGTATTTAGAAAATAACCTATTCGGATTCTATGCTTACAGTTGTTCAGCATCCATTGATCCAGCATAAACTTACCCTGATACGGAAAAAAGAAACAGGAACTAAAGACTTTCGTGAAAACCTGGATGAAATAGCCGGCCTTATGGCTTACGAAATTACCAGGGATATACCCATCAAGGAAATTCAGATTGAAACCCCGCTGATGCATTGCTCAGCCAATGAACTGGCCAGAGATATTATACTGGTTCCGGTGCTGCGCGCCGGATTGGGGATGGTGGATGGTATTACCAACCTCATCCCAAATGTAAAAGTGGGACATGTGGGTATGTACCGCGACCATGATACCCTTGAACCCCGAAATTATTATGCCAAATTCCCTGTGAATATTGGGGATGGTGTAGTAATGGTCCTTGACCCCATGCTTGCTACTGGTGGTAGTGCCAGTGCAGCAATCTTCAGCCTGAAAAAGGAGGGAGCTTCGACTATTAAGTTGGTCTGCATCGTTGGAGCTCCCGAAGGTGTCAAACGCATTGAGGCAGACCATCCTGATGTGGACATATACCTGGCAGCTCTGGATGAAGGTCTCAACGAACTGGGCTATATCATGCCAGGTTTAGCTGGAGGCGTCTTAAGTATCGGTTATATCCATGTGGATGCGCATGAAGCTGCCCAGACCTGGATAACGGCGGTAAAACTGATGAAAGAAAAAGGTTGGACTTTAAAACAAACAGCTGACTATTTAGCTAA
>SDBT01019892.1_pt1 | contig 10510 bp, 7 predicted proteins | sample 2277101 | NCBI WGS metagenome assembly SDBT01 (sample SAMN10404973, study PRJNA504765) | marine sediment metagenome | isolation source: marine sediment core GS10_PC15, 103 cmbsf | place: Arctic Ocean: Southern Knipovich Ridge | collected 2010
GTCCGTAACACTTGGCGTCCTAGCGCCCCCGGTGAGGCCTGGCCTTGAACCGGGGGAGAACTTCGATTAACCTGCCGTTCCGGTCCTAGAGCACATCCCTAGATAAGGACCAATCACATGGTTTTCTTCGTAGGCGACCCGTCAGCCCCAAGTCGGATTGGCACAGACGTCGCTACACCCAGTGATAATAAGGGCCTGTTCTTGAAAGTGTTTGGTGGCGAAGTCTTTGCTGCGTTCAGCGAAGCCGTCGTGACCATGGACAAGCATTTCGTCCGCACGATTAAGAACGGCAAGTCTGCTTAACATACTGGGCTGACTATAAACATTCCGTAAATTCGGGGAACTCCCTCTGGGACGATCCCGAGCCAAGACTGCGCAGCACGCGCGAAGGTGTAGAGACTAGACACGGAACCATCCAATGAACATCAAATGTAAGCACTGCAATACCACGAAGCCTGAGTCCGAGTTCTATAAGAAGGACCACGACACAGGGCGCATGGACTCGACCTGTAAATCCTGCCGAATTGAGGTGAACAGGGAGAACCGCCTGGGCGTGACCAACGCGGACTACTGGGCCATGTACCATCGACAAGATGGGAAGTGTGGCATCTGTCTACGCCGCCTGTACTCCAAACGGTACAAGGCGTTCTGTGTGGACCACGTCCATGAGACCGGAGAAGTCCGGGGACTGCTATGTCATAATTGCAACAGAGGTATCGGCTTGTTGAAAGACAGCCCCATGAACCTCATGCGAGCTATAAAATGGATTGAAGGTATAGTCCGATCCCCTGAGCAATCAGGGAAATAAGCCAAATTCAAAGAAGCAGTTCCCGAGAATTTGGCAGCTTGCGTCCGAGTATCACACCGCCGGTCAAGAACTCCTCGGCCAGTCTACCTCTCAGACCGAGAAGGTCATCACCATCGACGGCCTGTTGGTGTCCCACGTGGGCATCTACGACCTTGATGACGCGATGAACCACTACGACATTTCGAGCCGTTACTCCAACGAACTTGGCCTGTCCCTGGCTCGCACGTTTGACACCAATGTCATGCGTCAGATCGTCCTCGCCGCGCGCGAGACTGTCACCTCTCCGTTCCCCTCGGGTCAGCGTATCTCTGATGCGGACATCAGCACGGCCAACTCGGCTACGCTGGCGGACACCCCGGGTACGCAAACCCATGCGACCGCCTTCTGGCGGGCCCTGCGTGCGGCTCGCGTCGATCTGACGCAGGCCAACGTTCCGCCTGGGACCCCGATCTTCTGCGCCACCACGCCTGTCATCTTCGACAGCCTGAAGTGGGTGAAAGACACGGGCGCAACTGGTGCCCTGATCATGGCCAACCGTGATTTTGGTAACCCGCTCTCGGCGGACACCAGCAAGAAGCCTCAGACCCTCATGATCGAGGGCATCACGGTCATGGAGAGCAACCTCATTCCGCAGTCTGACGACTCCGCGAATGTGGATGTCTTCTCCAAGTACCGTGCTGACTTCACCGAGGTCGGTGGCGTCATGTGGATACCCGACGCTGTCGGCACTGTCCGCCTGATCAACATGGGCCTTGAGTCCACTCGTGACACTCGCAGGCAGGAAGACTTTACCGTCGCCAAGATGGCGGTCGGTCATGGTTCGCTCCGTAACGAGGGCGCGATTGAGATCACGAACCAGACGACTGGCTAGTAGCTACTAGACCAGCGCTTTCAAACTGGGGGCTCCCTTCGGGGGGCCTCCATTTTTTCAAAGGGGAAGATATGACTGTACTGCAAAAACTTCAAGCTATCGCTACGGCGATCCAGGATATCCTGACCAATTCACCGCTCGTGCAAACGGAGCTCACCGCGTTGAGCTTGTTTCTCGATACGGTCTAAGGCCGCTGAGATATGGCATAGCCGCGCCCCAGGGCTTTTCGGAGCCCGGGACGCGCTGGCCTTGATCCTACTACTAATCAAGCTCCCTCGTGGAGACACGTCTCACCCGTCGCGTTTCGGAAGAGACGTCGCCAACCCTGACGATGACACAGGACTTTTCCTCAAAGGTTAAAGGAACACACCATGGCTGTACTCACTGGTCGCATGACCAAACTGGAGGCCGTCAATGAGATGCTCCGGTCCATTGGCGAGACGCCAGTGAACTCTTTAGCCTCCGGGCTCCCCCAGGCCGCCAGCGCTGAGGCATTCCTCGATGCGATGAACCGCCGTGTGCAGCTACGCGGCTGGCACGTCAACACCCGCTATTCATTCCAGCTTACCAAGAACGCTGGCAACCAGTTCGCGCTCCCGGTCAACGCCCTGTGGGCGACACCGGTTGACCCGCGCCTGGGCTTCACGCAACAGCGTACCATCTCCCTCGACAACTCCGGCCACCTGACGGCCGCTCCTCGCATGAGCGCCGACGCGACCAAGTGGCTGATGTACGACATGATCAACAACAGCGAGGTCTGGCCCGCGACCATCAACGTCCCCACGATGACCGTGGACCTGATCGAGCTCCTGAACTTCATTGACGTGACCCCTTTCCTGCAATACTATATCCTGGTCATGGCGACCCGGGAGTTCCAGAAGGGTGACAACCAGTCCATCGTCCTGAACGAGTTCACCGCCGAGAGCGTCAACGAAGCCCAGCAACTAGCTGAGACCGAGGACGAGTCTCTGGAGGAGAACAACGTCCTGCAGGAGAGCCCGACCATGTACGACATAGCCGCCCGGCGCAACCATAGCTGGGGCAGATAGATGGCTCGCTTTGAGCAACCAGTCCGCACGGTGTTCGGCGGAGTCTCGCGTCAGCCCCCGGTGGTTCGTCGTGACAACCAAGTAGAGGAGGGAGACAATGCACTATTCTCCGTGGTTACCGGAGGTTTCGAGAAGAGACCCGCAACCCAGTACATCGCTGCCCTCACCGCATTGGATGCCACCAAAGAGTACGCCGTCCACGCGATCAACCGCGACCCGACCGATCAACTCATGCTCACCGTTGCCGATGGTGACATCAAGCTGCATAACGCCATCACCGGCGCAGCGGTTACAATTAATGTCCAAGACCAGGACCACTACCTCGCCATTGAAGCTGACTCAGGCTCCGTCGCTACCATCGTATCAAGTGAGGAAATGGCCTACGCCGCTGGTGAAACCGAGGTCGTGTTCACATATGCGAGCACCCATGCCAATCCAGTCATCACGCTCGAAGGAAGCACAACGGGTGCTTTTGGCGGAGAGGAGACAACGCTTGATACTCTCACCGGCACAAGCGACTCTGGTACTGTCGCAATAAGCTCCGACAACATGAAGTTCCTGCGGGTCAAGGTCACCACCAACGAGGCCGCCCAGTCCTTCACGCTGTACGCCACGGCCAAGATGCTCTCCTACATCGTGGACATCGTCCCCGAGGAGATTGCGTTCGTGACCATCGCGGACTTCACGTTCATCACCAACCGGTCGATCATCACCCGGATGCGTGAGGCGTCGGCCGCTGACGGGATAGACTTCAACCTCCAGACCTTTGCGGACCTCGCAGACGAGACGCCATCTGACAACGATGTGGCGCGCATCTTCGGCAACAACTCGGATAACTTCGAAGAGTATTATGTCCAGTGGGATAGCACCCTAGCGGTGTGGGAGGAGGTGGTCAAGGGAGGCCAGCACAACACCTTCGATGCCACGACCATGCCCCACGTCCTGATCAAGCAGACGGACGGCACGTACAACTTCCAGCAGGCCACCTACTCCGAGCGCCTCGTTGGCGACGAGACCGTGGTGCCGCAGCCGACGTTCATTGGCCGGACCATCAATGACCTGTTCTGGTTTGCTAACCGCGTTGGCTTCGTCAGTGACGAGCACACGTGGATGGCAGCGATCACCCAGGGCCAGACCGATAGCGGGTCTATCAACTGGTGGCCTTCCAAGGCGTTCACCGTTCTCGATACGGACCCGATAGATCGTACAGCGGGAACCGAGAGGGTGGCAGTCCTCCGGTGGGCGACCCCATTCCGCAAGCTTCTGTTCGCGACAGCTGATGAAATCCAGTTCGAACTCACGGCTGGCAACGACGCGGCGCTCACGCCCACAAATGTGAAGCTGGACGCCTCGACCTTCTACAGCGCGAGCCCCAACGTCAAGCCCATCAACCTGGGTGACGTGCTCTACTTCGGGTCCCTGACCCCGCGCGCTGCGGCCATCTTCGAGTACTTCTTTGAGGACGGCACGCTGTCCAACACGGCGGCGGACATCACCAAACACGTGGTGGACTACATCCCCTCCGAGATTATCCAAATGGCGACGGACCCCCTTAGCGGCACGCTCTTTGCACTGAGTTCCGGCGAGAACAACTCCGTATTCGTGTACACCACCTTCTGGGATGGGAACGAAAAGGTACAGTCCTCGTGGAGCAAGTGGAAGTTCGGCGCAGCGGAGTCCGACGCCTTCATTCACGGCATGGCCGTACTCTCTAACTTCCTGGTCCTGGTGATCGAGCGCGCGGATGGCATCTTCCTGGAGCAGATACCTGTCACGCAAGAGGCCCCCGATACCGACCTCGTCACCTGGGTCCCGCAGATGGATCAACGCACCGTGCTCACAGGGGTGTATAATTCCGGAACGGACCTGACCACCTGGACCACGGTGTGGGACAACAACGACGACGTGGAGATCATCACCGGCGGCTCCGGCTTTGCCACAGGCCTCAAGGGAGCGCGACTGACTATCAATAGCTACACCGCTGCCACGACCGTGACCGTCAAGGGGGACTGGTCTGCCGGCCCGTCCTACGTCGGTCGTCCCTACACCATGTCGGTGGAGCTCTCGCGCACCTACGCGCGTGACAACCAGGGCACCCCGGACGTGAACGGCACCGTCAAGCTGCAGCGGGCCATCTTCAACTACACCACCACCGGCTACTTCAAGGTCGCTGTGGACCCCGGCTTCTCCCGCGATATCAAGACCTACGAGTTCACGGGTCGCGTCCTGGGTCGAGCGGATAACACAGTCGGTGAGGCGGTCATAGTCCCCGAGGGCCAGTTCCGATGCTCACCAATGGAAGTTGACGCAAGGGACGCAGTCATCACCGTTTCAAACGATACACCCTTCCCCTCTATCATCTCGTCGTATACCCTGATCGGGACGCAGGACAGTGATATCGAGGCGGATAGAACGCCTCGGAGGTAGATATGGGCGCACCACTTATTGCTGCTCAGATTGGGATGGCCGTCGTTGGTACGGGCATGAAGATCATGGCCTCCAACGCGGCGAAGCGTGCCGCGGACGCCAGCGCCTCCGCACAACAGGCCGAGCTACAGCGTCAGGCCAATGAGGAGAACCGCATTGCGCAAGAGGAAAAATCTGACCGAGTACGAGCCGCGGACATTGAGTTCGCGTCCTTCCTGGCTACCTCTGCCAGTCAAGGTGGAGCCCTTGGTTCCGTTAACGCCTTCCGTGGGGCCCAAGAGATTGGGTTCATCGAAGGTATTGACCTCGCTCGTATCAGCGCTAATCGCAAGGGTCGCCTTGGCTCAATCCAGGCGTCAAGCGAGTCGGTTGCTCGTGGGGCTCGACGCGCCGCAGCTACGAGCCGTGTTAATAACTTCGCGACGCTTGTGGGCGGAGCGGGTCAAGCCTTCTCCATCAAGGCCCGCGGCGACCTCCTAGCCACACAACGTACCATCGCAGAGGATAGAGCATAATGGCAAGTCGGCCTCAAATTCGCTCGATCCGTACCCAGCGCCAAGTGGCCGGGTTCGGTGACGGCGGCGCAGCCGCTCTGGACCGCCTAGGCTCGGCCTTCGGGACCGTGGGCCCAGCGCTGCGCGCGCAACAGGATGCGGAGCAAGCGGTGGAGCTCTCACGCATCAAGGCGGAGAACCGCACCCTGGCCATCTCGGCCGAGAACGCTGTCAAAGCGAACCCTGAGGCCGCCCTGGCTTCACTCCGCGCTGGCGACATAGGTGCCATGTCTCCGAACGCTGCGGCCTGGGAGCGCAAGGCATACCAGGAGACCTACAAGATCACGATTGGCACCAGCATGGCCAACATCGATCACACGGAATTTCAGACCCAGCTCGATGGGCTGAGTTTCAAGGACGGGAACCCTGAGACCCTCCGCAATGGGTTCCTCAAGGAGAAGATGAAAGGGGCGGACCCCCTGTTCCAAGGAGCGTATACCGAGCAGTTCGACAAGCTGTCCCGCAGCCAGATCGTCGCGTGGCGTGGCCAGCAACAGGCCCTCCTGTCGGCCAACGCTGTCGAGACGCGCCTGGACCAGTTCTCCCAAAGCATCGCCGCGGGCGGACCTATGAGCTACGACATCATGCGCGCGAACATGGCCGACGTGACCAACCTCGCCCTCGGTGCCAAGAACAAGATTGCAGCGCGCCAGCGCGTGGCCCAGTTGGTCATTGAAGAGTTTGTCAAGACGGGCTCCGGCGCACTCCTGACGGCGCTTGAGACCAAGGACCCGGTGACCGGACTGTCCATCGCAGACGAGGAGCCGGAGCTATTCGCTTCCGCCAACCGTAAGGGCGTGGCCGAGTATCAGGCCCTCAACTCTCCGGCCGCGGCGGCGGAAGCCTTCTCAATCAGTGACGAGCTCAGTGCGCTTGAGAATGAGACCGGTGGCGACCTTGCCGCGGTCACTCACAAGCTAGACCGGTTCCAGGGCACCTATGGCCACGCCAGCCAGCTCGGCCCCCTGCGGGATCGACAGCGCGCTCTGGAGGCCAAGACCACCACGTCGAATGCTGTCTATGGTGCCTTCCGCACCAGCCTGGACGCCTCGACTCCCAACGCCTATGTGTCCCAAAAGAACCTGAATTCTGACGGCGTCAAGATGGCGGCTCGCTCCATGGCGGAGGACGTGGCCAGTGGCCTCACTCCCCAGCAAGCCGAGGACCGTCTGGTCAACGCGATTGTGAAGTACCGTGGCCTGGGCAAAGAGTGGAACTCCAATCAGACCCACCGGTTCATGGGCGGCGACGTGGCGCAGCAAGAGGCGGCTTTCAGTCTCCTGCAGCGCGTGGCCTCCACGGACCAAGGCTCCGGCGCAGTCGATGCGATCCTGGATACCCCTGAGTCCCGCATCAAGTTTGAATACGTCGCCACCTCTGTCCGCCTCCGGGGCACCAATGTCAAGGAGGCCCTGGGTCAGTTCAACGCTGTAGAGCCCATCGCCGGCCTAGACTGGCGCACGGCATTCAGCGCCGGCTCCAAGCCCAAGGACATGAAGGCTGCCGTCGAGGCGGGCTCTAAGGCCCTGGACAAGATACTGGACAGCGACGGGTTCTCCCCGGCTGTCACGGCCATGTTTCAGCGTGAGCTCAACCGCTCCGCCTACCTGTCGGGTATGGACCCCGTGAAGGACCAGGACTTCCTGGTCGAGATGACGGCCAACGCCACGGCCGGCGCGTTTGAGGTGGGCCCCCAGGGCCGGCTCGTCCTGCGCCAGACGCCGCTGACGGTGGTCGGAACCGACAAGGTCGAGAGACCCGCAGCTTTCCTATCGGCTCAGATGCAGAAGGACGCCACCAACGCATTGGATGATTTCTCTGCGAGCATGGGTGGCCTCTTAGGTGAGGCCTACGGCATCGAGAGTGACCGGACGGTCACCGGCAACGGCCAGGGCTACATCGTCAAGTTCTCCAAGGACGGCGATCCTCCCACAGCAGTACGGATGCGCCTTGGTGAGACGGTGGACTTCGACGTGGATATCCCCCGCACCGAGCTCGGCCCCGGCGAGGCCACGGACCGCACTCAGTCCGTCTCCCGCAGCCTCACGGTGCCCATGGTCATCCCGGACGAGGGCCTCGCTCTCACCCCGAAGGGTGACGTTCGATGGATCAACGACCCGGAACAGCCGGGCCATGCTGTCATGATATGGGGCGGTACGGGCCTCCCTACTAAGGCGGAGATGGACATTGCGACGGCCGCGAACGTTGAGGCTCACATTGCCGAGAACCGGCGCATTATCTCAGACACGGAAGTGGAGAACATCGTTGGTGGCCTCCTGCCCCGCGGTCGACCCCTGCCGGCAGACGAGCTTCTTGAACTACAGCTCAGTGGCCTGAACGGAGCCCTGGATAATCCGGACCTGCAGCTCGATACGCGCGCGCGCCTTGAGGAGTTCCGCTCGATCCTCAACGGTGTTGGTGACGAGTTCCAAAAGCAACAGGACCTTGAGGCCAGCATCACGTCTTTCTTCTCCAGCCCGCCCGTCGTGGGACAGAACGCCGAAGGCAGGGAGCCCGCCGAAGTGAATGAAGAGACCAGTTGGATGGACACGGTGAAACGGATGAGCGCCGGCCTACTGGCCATGGGCTCTATCTCTACCAACTCTGCCGCAGCCCTCGACACCACCTATGCAGTGCCCGGTGTCGCTCCCGAGGCTTACACGCGGACCCTGACCATGATGGACGAGGAGCGCCAATCCATGGCGGACGCTGAATGGAACCACCGTGACATTCCGTCAGGTCCTCCGGACATGCAGTTCTTCCCAGAGCTTGAACGAGCGCTGACCAAGGATGAACAGTTCCGTCAGACTGTCTACGACGACAAGACTGGGCAGCCGCCTAAGTCCCCAGGTGTGACCGCTCCCGGCGGTCACCTTACGGTTGGCATAGGCTTCAACCTGGACCGCAAGGATGCCCCTCAGATGTTGAAGGCTGTCGGCGCCAACTACAAGGCTGTCCGCGCTGGGCGTGAGAATATAAGCTTCGAGCAGGCGACCGCTCTCATGCGTGCCGTAAACGAAAAGCACTACACGATCCTACGTCACCAAGCTCCGAATTACGCCCCCGCGCGTCGTGAACTCTCAGCGATCCTAAACCTTCACTACAACTGGCCTGCCGGGGCGCGCGCGACCTGGATGCGTAAGGCGTACAAAGACAACGATGGTGCAGCTGTTCTCCGTGGATTGCATAAACTCGTGGATGGCTTTGAAACCCGAAATGGACGGCCAATGTCAAACGGCCTCCGCAACCGTATGGACTCGATCATCGCTGACTACATTGGACAAGGAACCTCCTGATGCCACACAACCAGACGCGCACAGAGGCGGTGCCTGTTACGAATGTAACGGATCGTGCTTCAACTGCGGGTCGTGTGGTCAGTGCGCCCCCGCCCAGCTTCTTCGCAGGTGACGCGGACAAGGTATCCTTCTTCAGCTCTATCAAGGCAGCCACGGTGCGTGAGTCCCTGTCGAACTCTGCAATCAATCTGTTCAAGGACAGCCGCGAGATCGAGTCTACCCCTGGGTACGACGTGACGGCGGCGCTACGTTCCCGCGCGGAGGAGTTGGGCCCTATGTTCAGCTCACTAGATGATGGTGACTTCGAGAGGTTCGTTTCGGTTGAGTCTGACGAAGAGCTGGACTATGTCCTCGCCCGCTTCGCTGAGGACACGGAGCGTCAAGAGCGCGCCGAGGCCAACGGCTTCTTCCCATATCTGATCGGCGGCATGGCTTCCTTTGCCGACCCTCTCTCCCTCATTTCGTTACAGCCCGTGACTAAAGCATACCGGGCTTGGCGCGTGGGGTCCCGTCTTGGCAGTCTCGGTCGTGGCGCTCTCCTTGCCGGGCCTGTCGAGGGGGGACTCCGCGAGGCCCTTCTACAGTCGTCGGACCACACCCGCACCCTCCAAGAGTCCGTCATGGCCATTGGCCTGGGCACGGTGCTCGGTGGCGGTCTCGGCGCTTCCTTCCCAGGCAAGATGCTCCCGAAGACGACAGCCGAGTTCAACGCGCACCCTCTCAACCCTGACGTGGAGCTCGAAGTCTCCATTGGCCCCTCGAACGCGACTGACCCGAACTTCGTTGGCCCGCAGCCGGCGAGCGCCGGTGCCGCGGCAGCCGGTCCCCAGGGCGAAGGCTTCATTGGCCGTATCGGTGAGACCACGCTGGGCCGTGCCATCAACATGGCGTCCCCCACGGGGCGCGTGGCACAAATGTCCCGTGACGCTCGCGTGGCTGTGGACAAGGTCGGCAACTCCTTCAACAAGGCACAGAACCACGCGGTCCGCATCTACACCGAGATGTACGGCCGGCTGAACGAGACCCACTTGATCACGGACACCAACCGCGCCGGTGAGGCGTCGGTGGCCTCCGTCGAGCGTCTGTCCCGTATGCACCATGATCTTCTGATCGACCGCACGCACACCATAGATACGCTGTGGAACAAGAATTACGGCTCTGGCCTCCTCAAGTTCGCCAGGCGTGAGGGTGGCATCAACCGCTCGGAGTTTGACAATGAGGTGCTGCGCATGCGGCGCTTTCGCTCCACTGGCAACCCCTATGAGGTGGCCACCGATCTGGGCACCGAGGGCCTGACTGGCGGCACTGAGGGCTTCAAGAAAGTAGTCTCCCAGGCGGCCGATGCTGAGGACAAGTTCTACAACTCAATGACGAAAGAGATGGTGGACAAGGGCTTGCTGAAAGCCGAGGACACCCTGGAAAACTACTTCCCGCAAATCTATGACCGGGAGATGATTGGCCAGCACGTCGAAGAGTTCCGCTCCATGTTGCTTGACCTGTTCGCC
>SDBT01019893.1_pt1 | contig 10510 bp, 20 predicted proteins | sample 2277101 | NCBI WGS metagenome assembly SDBT01 (sample SAMN10404973, study PRJNA504765) | marine sediment metagenome | isolation source: marine sediment core GS10_PC15, 103 cmbsf | place: Arctic Ocean: Southern Knipovich Ridge | collected 2010
GGCGGAACTGTAACTCCAGTCGGCACTTTGGGCATTAAGGTCTTCAAGGCAGTTGGTGGCGGAACTGTAACTCCAGTCGGTGTGCTTAGTTCAATTCCAAAATTCTCGAAATCGGTCGGAAGTGGAACTGTGACTCCGGTCGGTGTGCTTGGGCTAAAAGTTCTAAGGTCGGTAGGTAGCGGAACAATTACACCAGTCGGCGCACTTGGGTTAAAGGTTCTTAGGGCAGTAGGTAGCGGGACGATAACCCCAGTCGGGACTCTTGCCAGTAAACTTTGTGTGAATGTCGGTGGCGGAATAGTTGCTATGGCGGGGGCTCTGGGTGTATTAGTAAAAAAGGCCGTTGGTGGTGGCACTATTACACCAACAGGCGCGCTTGAGGCTGAATATACTCTTGGCATCCAGGTAAACGGTTCAGTCGTCCGGATACTCAAAGGCTCACTGAGTGTTGATCGTAGAATTGAAGAGCGCAGCACAGCAGAGTTTACCATTATTGATTTAGAAGCAAGTTTAAGTTTTCTCCAGGGTCACCTTGTTGATATTTACGATCCTGACAATGCGAAAATCTTCGGCGGTGTTATAGCTGACCCCGAGGCAATAAGGGCGGCGCCAAGTGGTGAGCTGCTCCATCCAATTCGTTGCATAGATAACCACTATTTTGCTGATAAGCGGCTTGTGGCCGAGTCCTATGAAAGCAAGACCTGTGGCTTTATAGTCGATGACATCTTTGACAAATACCTAGTCGACGAAGGGGTTACCATTGGTAACATAGACCTCGGCGCTACTTTGATTGAGGCCATTTTTAATTATGTTAGAGTGACAGATTGCTATGATGCCCTGGCAGAAAAAGCCGGCTTTATCTGGTATATTGACGAAAACAAGGCTCTCTATTTCCAGGCCAGGGATACCACCGCGGCACCATGGACAGCCACCGGTGATGATATGGAAAAGGGGACTACTAGACTGTCAGGAGCCAAACCTTTATATCGGAACCGACAATACATCAGGGGTGGCCGTGGCACCACACTGGAGCAGACAGAGGTCTTTATTGCGGACGGCGAACAGTTCGCTTTCACTGTCGGTTTTCCCTTTGAGAGAGTCCCTACATCTGTCAATGTCGAGGATGACGGAGCGCAGACAATCGGCATTAAAGGGCTTGATGCTCCTGGGGACTTTGATTGTTACTGGAACAAAGGCGATGCAACGCTGACATTTTCAACAGCTCCAATCGCCGGCAAGGAAGTAACGATTGTTTATTACGGCCAGTTTCCTATCCTGACACTGGCGGAAGACCTGCCTCAAATTGCAGCTCAAGCGGCTATTGAAGGTATCGGGACTGGAATAGTCGATGACATAGCCGACGAGCCAACACTTAATGATAAGGATGCCTCTTTTGATTCAGGCGTGGCCAAGCTCAATAAGTATGCAGTAGATACCAAGAGACTATATTATTCTACCAAGAGGTCTGGACTAAGTCCGGGGCAATTACAACCTGTTAATTATCCAGCTCTGGGTCTTGACGAAGATATGCTTATTGAATCCATAACGACTCGAGTTTTTGCCGGCGTAGCTACACATGATATCACGGCTATTCGTGGACCGGAAATGGGGAGCTGGGCCAGGTTATTTTCTTCACTGGCGGCTATGAAGGCAGAAGTTATTGAGAGGCTGAATGTCGGCTCAGAGCAGGTTTTAATTATCCTGGTTACTTCAAAGGAGACGTGGGGTTGGGAAGAATCGTATACGGTAACACCTGCGGCTTGCACTTTTCCCTCTGCCACGACTTACCCCTCGACTACACTATATCCATGTTAGGAGAAAAATGAAGATAAGCGGTAATCGGAAGTGGGTAACCAACGTAAAGGTCACCACATTTGACCTTGATGGCAATGTAAAAGATGTCCAGGAGTTCCACAACCTGATAACTACTGTCGGTCTGGGTATGTTAATTGATGTCCTTTGGGGTAGTGTGGCTGATGGCGAAATAAAAGACATGGCCGTCGGAGACGATAACACGGCTCCGACATTAGCGGATACTACGCTCGGTAATGAAACTGACCGATGGACAATGACCACCCAAGCGGAGATTACGGTAACATCTTTACTCAGCACAGTTTACATCGCTCCATCCGAGGCAGTTGGGGTTATTGAAGAGATAGGCTGGTTTGCCGGAGCCGGCGCTGATGGGGTTGGGCCCGATACAGGCATCATGGTGTCCAGAGTCCTCTATTCCAGGATAAAAACGGCAGTTGAATCGCTTCAGGTCGAAAGAACAGATACTCTAGTGGAGGTATAAAATGGCATACATTCCTTTTACTTGGGAGAATTTCCCGAATGTAACCACCCCGATTAGTAAAGCCAATTTAGATCACCTTGAGACGCAATACCAAGAGATGCTGAATCTCTTTAACGCCCACACGATCTTGATGGCGGTTGCGGACAACGACCCGGCCCCTTTAACAATAGCAGCGTCAAGGATAGTTGCCCGACTTGCTGCTGGTAATATTAAGGCATGCACTCCAGCCGAGATTATGGCTCTTTTGTCCGGTCAAGCTGGTGCTGACTTCGCCATGAATACCCACAAGATAACCGGAGTCACCGACCCCGGGGCTAATCAGGATGCAGCTACAAAGAAGTATGTAGATGATATCCAGATAACCTACGTTGAAGTGGCTGGCGGCACAACTGTAACTGATGGCACAGCAGCTTGGACAGATTGGGACTTGTCAGGCGTTATCCCAGTAGGCGCAAAGTATGCCGAGATACATGGCCGAGTAGGCGCAGCCGTTAATGTAGGAGTTAGAAAAGATGGGTCAGCGGTGGATAGACAATTTACACCTGGCACAGGTGTTGGAGTTACGTTTACCGTAGAGTTGCCCGCAACCCGTATAGTGGAAACTATAGGCGACGTTGGTAATTCGCCTGTTTACAATCTTTTAGGGTATTGGATTTAAGGAGATTATATGCTCTGGTCGTTTATAAAAAAGTTCCTTTCTCCTGACCCCCTGGTGAAGCCTCGTCTTACCCATTTGTCAAAGCCTAGCGTGGTAATCAGGCAGGAGCTAGAGGAAGAGGGCATCAGGTTACTATATGGTTTGCTGGACGAATACCAGACCTACCACTTTACGACTGATGATGGATGGCAGAAGGTAGCGGACTATATTTACAAGGCTTTCAAGTTCCCCAAGTATGTCGATGCCCGGAAGGACTGCGATTTTTTCGCTATCCTCTTCGTTGCTCTGTCACAATCCTACTTCGGCCTTAACGGTTGCGGTCTGGCCATCGGCCCAAGTCCTGAAGGTCAACACGCCTTTGTCCGGGTAAGAAGTAACTCTGGCTGGTGGCTCTGGGAACCGAATCCTGATTTTGGAATTAAGAAGTTTTTCCGTGATGGCGATTATCACGGCTATAAGACTCAGGTCATTTTAATCTAGGAGGCTCGACCATGAACGGACTGTTTGAAAAGATGTGCAAAGAGGCGATTGAAGAGCTGGCAAGGGGCGGGGAGAGCTGGCGGGAAATGCCCCCCAACGTTTTAATCCTGGCTTGTTTTGGAATGCTTGGTGACCGGTTATCAAAGAAGATATCGAGGCCTTTATGGCTATTTTCTACGGCTACAACAGCACTGGTTATAACCCTGATTATCAATGTGGTCATGGGCTAGTGAGTCCACCTTTCTATGACAGTATAGATGAATATAAAAGAATAAAGCACGGTCGGTTAATTTGCGCCCTTGCCAGAACGCACAGGATAACAATTAGGGCGATTGGGCATTTTATCGGTAGAATCCCTCGAACGACCAAGAAATAGTTATTATACTATTCATCGACACATCCCTTCCCTCTTAACAGGGGGGAGGGATATTTTTTTGTGTTTAACCCGCTAAATACATCTAAAACACTTGACAAACTACTACATTTATGTTAATATTAGATAGGAACTGAGGAAGGAGCCAAAAGAATAGAAACGAAAACCTAGACCATAAACCCGAAGCCCAAAGCCCGCCAGCGAATCCTCTCACCCTCACTCACCCGGTGGTTACAGGGAGCTAGGACAAAGGGTAGTCTTGGGAGCAGGGCAAGGCCGAGCAAATAAAGTTCGGTGCTCAACCTGATAAAAAGGAGAACAGAATGGAAAAGAGAATAACAATCGGAGCTGATGGAAGGAAATACAGAGGCTGCAATAAAGACTGTAACGGCTGCATCTACCAAGTGAAAACAGTGATTGGCAGACAACATGGATGCAATTTATGCTGGAAAGGTGATTACAGTAATTGCCCAATCAATCATTACTGGACAGAGGGGGATGAAAAAGGAGGCAAGCAAATGACAGTTGGAGATATAATTATCAGAGACAAGAGCCACCGAACTGAACTTAAATATCGCATAACACGCGTGAATAAAATCGGTGACATTCTGTTACTATGGGGGCTACGAGTAAAATATGACAACCGTATAAATGACTGGGTCTCATTTGGGCAAGAGCGAGCATTATTAGCTCGAGACCACAGGCTTCTTACTGATGATGATTACCACTATTTAGCTAGTCTATAATGAGAGTATCAAAAATAAAAAGATGGAGGATAAAATGGAAGCAACAGCAATTTTTGGAGAGGCCATTTCCTCTTACAGCAGAGAGCAAGCAATCGAGGACGGCTTCTTGGTGGACGTTTCTGAGGTTGCTAGGGAGTTAGGGATAAAATACCACACAGTCGTTACGAGTGCCGTTTGGGAAGGCATCATCGAGCCCGACAGATTTGCGAAGAGCCACGGCGAGAGCAGCCGAGGCAGACTGATGGACGTCCTGGTGATGTTCAGATTCGCCGCTCGACAGGGCGGGACAGAGCTTCTTTACAAGCTGATAGCCACCAAAGGCGGCCGGCAGCATACCCGAATATTGAAGGCAGTCTGTGGACCCGGCGACACTGAAGAGCCAGTCATAACAATCATGCTACCAAGTGAGGATTAAGCTAACCTATCGACTCCGCTCCGGAGCTGATGATTCCGAGGCGGTGATGGGCGGGTTAGCCCAAATAAAGGAAGGAGGGACATGCCATGAAATACTGCGAAACAGAGAAAGCAAACCAAATAGCCAGAAGATTGGGAGCACTCCAGCAAGTTGAGAATGAAACCCTTAGCCAAATAATAAAGGTTATCGCCGAAAAGGTAGAGTTCTACGAGAAAGCACTCAAGAGTTGGGACAACCCGCATGAAAGGGTCAATAACCCCGAAGACATTAATATTGGGAGAAAGTGCTGTAATGCTGGATTGGACATGGCAGCCGCAATCGTAAACGAACTAAGAATACTTTACCTTCAACAGTCGGACCCACTGACCACCACTGGGCGAGCGAGGGCAAATGAGAAAGAATGAACGCCCCTTCGGTCACCGATGCCCCTGGAGCAAGGCTATCAAGTGCTATGTGACCGACAAGGAAATGAAGCGGTCATGCCCAGTCAGCAACCCAGGGCAGGAGAAAAAAGACGTCATCACTTCACTCTCCCCCCTTCCCTTTGTTACCAGATGATACCAGGCAGCCAGGTTGAGATGTCGTTTTTCTACACTTGACAAACTACTACAATTACTTTACACTAATAAGGAGGATGAAATGCAAGGACATTTCACAGTAGAGGAATGGGAGACACGTCCAATTCACAAGCTGATTAGCCTTCACCTTATAAGGGAATGTCTCTATATAGAATACCAGGCTGCCGATGAAATCCTCGAGTTAATTATCCGGGTAAAGGAGAATAAAAACTGATGGTAACTATAATAAAAATTGAATGCGCCTGGTGTGGTAAGGGCATGGGCGAGAAAGACGGAGAGGGCCAGACTGGTATCAGCCACGGCCTTTGTCCCGAGTGCGCCCGGAAGATGGAAGCCGGGGAGAATATTGAGGATTACAACAAGCACCTGGGCAACGAAGACTAACCCAAATCAAATAGAATATAGGAGGGCAGGGAAATGAATATCGGAGATATAGTAATCAAGGAAGGCAAATTCGGGGCAAAGAGCTTGAAATATCGCCTCACTAAACAAAACAAAATCGGAGACATACAATTATATTGGGGTTTAAGAGCCAAATTTGATAGGCGATTAAATACTTGGGTTACATTCGGTCAGGATAGGGCTTTGCTTGCTAGGGATCTGCGGCTATTTATTGAAGATGATTACCGTTATTTGCCATAGCACTATTCTAATATAATGGTGAAAGGAGTGAGGAAGATGATATGTAATAGATGTGGCTCACACTGTCCTCAACGAGATGAGGGATATTGCCTTCATTGTTTAATAGGCACAGGCATGGAAAAGGCTTTGGGCAAATCGCTAAAAGAGACAGGTATTGACGAGGGTTTCCCAGATTGGCAGAAGCCGACTAAGACAGATTTGAGGAAGCAAGGGGAATTTAATCTAGGGCACTAACCATATAAAGTAATAAAGAGGGAGGGGAAAGGAAGTGAAGATAATACGCAAAGACTGTGAAGATAGCGATGACACCGATGAGCTGATGGCTTGTAATATTACTGAGGCTGTATGTGGCCAGTTCGGTGATTGGCTGGCTGAACCCGCTCCATTTAATCTAAAAGCAGATATCTATTACCGAGTTCGGCAAGCACAGGCTGCTGGCATTGAGGTGTAGGTGCTTAGTCTATAAAGTAATAAAGGAGGGTAGTATGTTTATATTCTGGTTACTACTAGCAGGTGGGCTGGCAATCGGCGGACTATTCGCCATTGCGGTTATCCTGACTATTAAAGACAGGAGGAAAGAACAATGCAAGGAAAGTGTCCACATGGAGAGTTCGAAATAGAGAAAGGATGCCCTCAGTGTATAGCTGAGAGGACTGGAAGTGAAGTCGGCAAGGTAGTCAAGGTTGAAGAAGATGAAGTGGGGCTCCACGCGACGATAGAGCTTACCCCGGGTGGTGAAGAAAAGCTGAAAGAGATTGGAATAATCCCACCTGATGAAACCACGTCCTTGACCAAGTCGCTGCTGGAAGAGTCGGCGGCTTACCCCCAACTAGATGCTATGTCAGACCTTGACTTAGTAAAATTACAAAGCGAGGTGGCTGACTCTAAAGACCCCTCCGATATTGCCTTTAAGAAAGCGGTTCTTTCTAAATTGAGGGAAAGACACATTGCTGCTTGTGAATTAGAGGAGCCAGCAGCCGAGACGTCCTTGACCAAGCCCCTAGGTAGCGACGCCGAAATGGAGGGCTACTATACTGAGGCGGTAAAACTCCAGCACTATGCCGAGGCTCAGGTAATCGCCACCACAAACGACGTTAAAGAGGCCAATGATAACCTCTCTATCCTGGCCAAGTTCAAGAAGGCGATGGAAGGACGGAAGCGAGAATGTCTGGCTCCCCTCAAGGAAAAGGCCGAGGCTATCACTGAAACCTACAAAACCCTGATGACTCCGGTCCTTGTGGCCGACAAGGTCACCCGAGACAAGGTGCTAGCCTATAACATCGAGCAGACCCGCATCCGGGCGGAGCAGGAAGAGGTCAATCGCCTACGGATGGAAGCGGCACAGGCCGAAATGGCACTCAAGGGGGAGCTAACCGAGTCGGTCAACCTGGTAGAGGTAGCACCAGAAGTGCCTACTACTATAAGAACAGATTTAGGTTCAGCTAGCAAAACAATGATTAAGAAATGGGAAGTTGAAGACTTTTCTCAAGTGCCAAATGAATATAAAATGATTGACGCTTCTAAGGTTGGCAAGGTTGTCCGAGCTGGCATTCCTTCTATCTCTGGCATAAAGATTTGGGAAGAGGCAACTCTGAGAATAACTCCTAGGAAATCTTGACATTATACGACATATGTGCTATTATTAAACTATGAATACTAAGATTGATTTATGCAAATGTAAAAAGTGTGGCTATGAATGGTTGCCGCGCTCCCTTCACCTACCAGCCCGATGCCCTAAGTGTCAATCCCGCAATTGGGATAAGGAGCGTAGAAATGCCTGAGATTGGGGACATCAAACGGGGGCAGGCGATAGGAAAGACCATTTGGAAAGCCCATATCTGGCAGGCTTGTCTTGATTGTGGTAAAGAGCGATGGGTTTTATTTCAGAAGGGAAAGCCTGTAAACCTACGTTGTCGCAGTTGCGCTCGCCGAAGGCAGGTAGGGGTTAATCATCCGAATTGGAAGGGAGGAAGATTAATAGAACATTATGGTTATATTTACCTTAAACTTCAGCCTGGTGATTTCTTTTATCCTATGGTCACCAAAAAGGGGAAGGGATATGTATTAGAGCATCGTCTTGTGATGGCAAAGAGTTTAGACAGGTGCTTGCTTCCTTGGGAAGTGGTTCATCATAGGAATGGAATTAGAGGGGATAATCGCCTAGGGAACTTGGAACTTTTACCCAAGCGAGGCAAACATAATACTCTGCTAAATAAGGAAATTAAGAAGCTACAAGCCAGAGTTACATTACTTGAAGCTGAGTTGGAGCTAGTTAAGAACTACAAGCCGACACTGGCGGTGAGGGCGAGGTAAAGTATCAGATAATATCTGCTGACTAAAAGGAGGGATATGGTGTGTAAAGTATTTCATAAATGGGAAGACCTTGGCGAGCAGTTTATACATGATGCAGGTCAATTTTGCTTTGCCTCTAGTAGTTCGGGGGGAGAACACAAGGTGGGAAGAAAAGTTCGTTGTTGCACCAATTGCGGTGATTATCAATACAGAGATGGTCTTTTCTGGCGTAACTGTGAGATTGTAGGACTCTCTTGGTCAAAGGACTCGCCAAAAGAATATAGTCTATGTGAGATTGGTTACAGAAGGGGTAAAGGGTTGCGAGGCAATCGCCCACAAGATTTCATTGGAACTATTAAACTTGAACCTGTGAAGTAGAGAGTGATATAGAGTTATCGATTGGAGGTAGCTATGAATATTCAATCCAAAAAAGGTAAGCCCTGCCCATTCAAAGCTATCATCTGCCAAGAGGGCTATTGTCAGAACTGCCAAATATATTTTGAGCGAGGTAAAAAATGAGTGAAGCTCAATTTGTCGACGGCGAGGTAGTCGGGCATCTGGATAACGGTGTGTTCTTTCAGCGCATCAGCGAGAGGCACATCTACCGACGGTTCAATTCAAAGGGGATGGACTCGCGTTTATACTTGGCCTTGAAGGGCAAATGCCATAAGTGGCGCCTGGAGTTTGAGGACACTAAGCGGGTAATTGAAATCGGATACGACCGCATCGCTTTATCAGGATTTGAGTGCGATCCGGGTGGTGGTCTACCGCGACAGATAATGGTCAAGCTCGAGTATTTCGACGAGCTGCTACCGGCCAGCCAGAAGAGGTTATTATAGTAAAGGAGGGGTTACTATGGAATGTTGTAAATGCGGAAAAGATATGGAGACACCGCTAGATTTGCCGAAGTTAGGCTTATTCTTGGGCTTCTACCACCAAGATATCAAAAATCTACCGGAGGGGGAAGTTGCTGTGGCATATAGAGAATATATTAAGAAGCAGTTTGGCAAATATCAGGCCGTTGCAACCGGCTTTTGCTGTGAGTGTATCCTAGATGCACTCTGCACGCCGGGGTGTCTCAAATGAAACGCCACACATGGACAGATGATGAAAGGCTTATAGTCCGGCGGGATTTTTCTCACACTCACACTTCTCGGGTAGAACTGGCCAGGAGACTATCCTTTATGACTGGGGACACAATAACCGAGTTCGCCATAGCCGGTCAGGTTCAAATAATGGGCATCGCCAAACGCGATGATAGGCGGCGGTGGACACCCGAAGAAGAGAGAAGGTTGGTCACCTTAATACCGCGCTTTGGGCCGAGGGATATAGCCAAGATGATGCACAGGTCTCTAAACTCGGTAGTGGTTAAGGCCCAGCGTCTCCATGCCTCAAGACGAGTCCGAAATGACTGGTTCACAAAGATGGAAGTTTGCGAGATATTGGGCGTCGACCATCATTGGGTTCAGCGCCGGATTGACTGCGGCGCTCTGGTCGCCACGTCGCACCATGGAATTCGACCACAGCAGAACGGCGGTGCTTCATGGCATATAGAGGCAAAAGCCCTGCGTAATTTCATAAGGCGTTACCCGGACGAGCTGACCGCTAAGAATGTCGACCTGGTTTTTATTGTCGAGTTACTGGCCGGGATATTAAGCGGAAATGGCGTGAATGGAGTGCATTGACACTTGACAAACTACTACAATTAGTTATAGAATAAGGTAAGTAATAAGGAGGCATCCCTTGAAGTGTTTTCAGTGTGGCAGGAAGAAGGGTAGTGATGATAGTGTTTTAACGATGTGCAAAGTCGATATAATAGTTACCCTTGAAGAATATAACAAGATAAAGTTCAAATCTCCTATCAATAACTTCCCGCCACTAGGTAAGCAGAGCAAAGCCACTGTTATTATATGTGGCGAGTGCTGGTTAGATAGAATATATTATGCACAGCGTAGAAAGTAAAAAGGAGGAAATCAATGCAAACAGTCAAAGTAAAGGATATCAAGTCAAAGACCGGCGAAGTTAAATCC
>SDBT01019894.1_pt1 | contig 10510 bp, 5 predicted proteins | sample 2277101 | NCBI WGS metagenome assembly SDBT01 (sample SAMN10404973, study PRJNA504765) | marine sediment metagenome | isolation source: marine sediment core GS10_PC15, 103 cmbsf | place: Arctic Ocean: Southern Knipovich Ridge | collected 2010
GATAACAGGCCTGATGGGTAAGATGGTCGTGCTTCCCCTGAGTGTCCTCCGTGTCCCGGACTATCTCCGCTTCCAGCGAGTACAGATGAGGTATTCTCTTCCACAATTGGGACTTCAGCCCCAGTCGTTTCTGTTGCGTTCTTTTCAGTGCCCCGGGAGCTGCTCTGAGCTTTATCTGAGTCTCGACCGTTCTCCTGCTCGGTCGTCTGATCTTCTTCGTCCCCTCGACTACCAAAAGACTCCAGCTCATCAGTGGAACCCAAAAGATCACTGTCCTCTACCTCCTGATCCCCAACATTGTCCTCTGCCTCCTGATCCACACCAAAAGACTCCAGCTCGCCGTTAGGATCCGAAATATCGCTGTCTTCTACCTCCTGAGTCCCAACATTGTCCTCTTCCTCCTGACCCCCACCAAAAGACTCCAGCTCATCAGTGGAACCCAAAAGACCGCTGTCTTCTACCTCCTGAGCCCCAACATTGTCTTCTACCTCCTGATCCACACCAAAAGACTCCAGCTCTCCGTTAGGACCCGAAAGATCACTGTCTTCTATCTCCTGAGCCCCAACATTGTCCTCTGCCTCCTGATCCACGCCAGAAGACTCCGGCTCTCCGGTGGAATCCGAAATACCGCTGTCTTCTACCTCCTGAGTCCCAACATTGTCCTCTGCCTCCTGATCCACGCCAAAAGACTCCGGCTCGCCATTGGACCCCGAAAGACCGCTTTCCTTTTTTTCCCCAAATGAGTCATCCACCTGTTTTGTGCCATCTGTGTCTTCTGGCGACTTTGATTGCTCTCTTTCGGGGGTGTCCTTGACGAAAGGGTCTCTGTCACCAATTAGACCTGCTTTGATGGCGGTTGCATACAAGCTTCCCTTCGTCACACCTCTTCCGCCGAGCTTTGTTTTTGGTGGGAGTCTGTCGCTGTTCTCCTTTAGGAGAGACCTTAGCGTCTTGATATCGTAATCCTCTTCCATCTGCATTTTACTAAGCGGAAAGGGTTAGGTGGTTTCTTAGCACCCGCCTTTGCGAGGATCTGGCGGCTTTGGCACCTAGTCCGGGAAAGTATGGATTCCATACTTCTATTGGGAAGATTCTGGCCTGCACTACTGCAGGTAAACTGCGCGACCCTGCGACGGGCCATCGGAGTTCCCAGATTGCGAGCCCGAGGACTGATTAATGACCAGAAAGAGGACAAAAATGAACAAGACTACGATTACGATCGCGGCAACCCCTGTAATGACCCATCCCTTGTTATACGCTGTCTCCGTCTCACACCCCCGTTCCTTCTTCTGACACTCTAGCGTGCCCGGGGCTGCCTTTCTCCGCCCAGAAGACGCAAGTTTGGGTTTATTTGTGCCTGGTATGTGGCTTTTTCTCACCCCCAATGAAGAGAAGAGCCTATGGCGCTTTCTGGGCCCACCAAATCTTCCCGGGGGTTCCTGGCCGTTCAGTATGCCGCTTGTCTCGGGGACAGGATACTCGGCCATCAGGGTGCGAATTGCATTCTTCCTATGCTTTCTAACGGTCTTGAATTCACAGACGCACCCCGTAATCTCCTCGGCGCGCCGCAGTATCCCTTTCGGGTTGTTGAACACACTTGCTATCTCGTTTGCTGCGGCGGCCACGCGCTTGCACACCTTCGGGTTCTTTGGGCCTGGCCTTTCTAGCCTCCCGTCGAGAGTCAGATAGGAAGAACACATCCTGCAGGGGAAGTACCAGATAATCGGGTCAACTTTCCGCAAGATCGGCCTGTGCGACATGTGCCAGAAGAGGGGGTCGATTTCCCTCTGAAGACAGTCGCAGTCTGGGTTCCCCGTCTCCTTGCAGTAGTCGATGATAGCATCTTTTGCGTAGGAAGGGTTCCTACTTGCCCAGTCTCTCAACGTGTCACCCAACGGAGATATCTCAATCAGCTTTGAGCAGCGAGGGTGCGGTGCCCCGCTTATGTCGTCAGGACAGTTCGTGGTAACCTCCTTCACCAGGATAGGCGCAATCGACTCACTAAAGTCTTTGTCGGGCCCCCAGATGCGCAGGTACTCGTCCACCTGGGATTCTGTGTGTATTGCGGAGAGGTCATAAGTGCAGACGATGTTCGGCTTGTTCTCCCACGCGAAGCCAACGAGCGCACCACCCAACTTCGGACAGATCTCGGGGTTTAGCTCCGAGCAGACACGTCTGTAGGTTGTTATGTCCTCTGTGATCACCTCCACCTCCCACATGTCGGGAGGACAGTCGCCGTAGGTCTCATAGACGTTGTGGGGTTTCTTTTGCCGCACGATCTTCTGCAGCAGGGCCATGGGGTTTTATGTGGTGGGTCGTTCTCTCTTCGCGACTTCGGGGAAGAAGTTCCTCTTCAAAGGAGGAAGAGCTTTCGCTTCCACAAGGGTCTTCAGATTGTCTGAAGATTTATTCGGGTCTTACGTACCTCAGGTACCCGTTGGTGGCAACCGCACCCGTCGCAACCGGCTCGTACCGGAAAATGACAACCAAGTCGCCTTCCCTTCCGCCCAGAGAGATCATGGCGGGGTCTGTCTCGAGATAGACAGGGAGAGACTCCGGTGTTGCTTTGTACGCATCCATCATCATCTTTGCGGCTATTCCGCGGACAATGAACAACTTGGGATTGTAGACATGCTCCAGGATGTTTGTCTGAAGGTCTGCGTAGGAAAAGAACTCGAAGCTTGTGTTTCTCGAGCTCTCCACTGTCTTTGGGTTGAAAGGCTTCGGTGAGACAAGCAAGATGCGATGCGCCTTTCCGGGCTCCGAGGGATCTGCGTCCCCAAGGGTTCTATCGACGGGATGGGTGTAGTACTCCATCATGTTAGCCGCCGTTTTCGCCTGAGTCTTTACCTTCGCGGTTCCGGATCTAATGAAGGACACAACAATACGCCTGTCCTGGACTGCGTCGAATGTCGAGATTTCATAGTAGGGTGCCCTCAAGTCCGTCCTGGGTCTCAGTGATGTGAAGGGTGGCTCTTTTACATCACCCTTTCTCCCCTTCCCCTTTTCCTTTGCCTTTCGACCGCCTGTGAAGAAGGAAACGAAGTCTTCCTTCTCTGGAAGCTCGAGCTTGGCATACCCGCGATATATTAGGATGTTGTTGATGGTACGAAGGGACAACCAGGCTGCCTCAGTGTCCACAGATCGTCCTTGCATTTTATCGAGAAGACTTTTTCGATCTGCTTTTGGCCGGGCAGACAGGCGATACCGCCGCCATAAAAGATGCAGTCCAAAGGAGAAACAAAAGACACTGCATTCATTGGGCTCCTTTCCCTGACGCTGGTCGATGACTCCAAGATAAAGGTTGTAGCGCAAGGATGTGTGAAGGCATGGACCCAGACGTACATTATTTCGCTCGACGGTGAAAACTTCGGTCGCTTCACGGGAATGGGGACAATCGATCTCGGGAAAGAGATAGGTGATAGCACAGAGATAGTCATGAGCTTCTACACAAGCAGCTCAGTGCTTCTGGGCACCTGGACTTTCGTCGGAAAAGAACTCAAGGTCCGCTCGTTCATCGAGGGCGGTAAACCCGAGCCTGCTGGGTCGCTCCTAGACGTAAAGAAGGTCTTCGATGCGCAGGATGATTCCGACGGCTTCTCCCTGGACCCAGAAGAGGCAAAACGCAGAGAGGAAAAGGCGCCAATCAAGACCGGGTCGAGTGTCGAGGGGTTCAGCGGGACAAAAGCCCTCTCCCAGTCCGGATTCTTCATGGACGGTGACAGCGATCCAAGTGACCTCGACTATTCCAGCATGAGCGAAGTGGTCCAGAGAAAGGACACTCCCGAAGCAAGATCCCAAAAACAGCAGGGTGACGAGGAGAAGCAGAAGAAAGAGGAGGAGAAGCAGAAGGAAATCCAGAAGCAGGAGCGAGAGGAGGAGAAGCAGAAGGAAGAGGAGGAGAAGCAGGAGCGAGAAGAGGAGAAGCAGAAGAAAGAGGAGGAGAAGCAGGAGAGAGAAGAGGAGAAGCAGAAGAAAGAGGAGGAGAAGCAGAAGAAAGAGGAGGAGAAGCAGAAGGAAATCCAGAAGCAGGAGCGAGAGGAGGAGAAGCAGAAGGAAGAGGAGAAGAAGCAGAAGGAAGTCCAGAAGCAGGAGCGAGAGGAGAAGAAGCAGAAGGAAGTCCAGAAGCAGGAGAGAGAAGAGGAGAAGCAGAAGGAAGTCCAGAAGCAGGAGAGAGAAGAGGAGAAGCAGAAGGAAGTCCAGAAGCAGGAAGAGGCGCAAAAGCAGGGAGACCAGAAGCAGGGACAGGGACAGGCGCAAAAGCAGGGAGACCAGAAGCAGGAAGAGGTTAAGGATCAGAAGAGTCAGGAAAGTGAAGAGGATGATACGATGCGCCTTATTAGGTCAATAAATGAGGATACGGAGGATCTGTACTCTGAAGACGACCGGCTTGGTGATGGAGGAAGTAAGAGCGAAAAAGACGAGAGAGACGAGAGCGAGGGCGAGGATGAAAGCGAGAACGAGAGTCATGAGAGAGACGAGAGCGAGGGCGAGGATGAAAGTGAGAACGAGAGTCATGAGAGAGACGAGAGAAAGAGCGAAAGCAAGAGCGAAAGCGAAAGCGAGAGCGAAAGTGAGAGCGAGAACGAGAGTCATGAGAGAGACGAGAGCAAGAGCGAAAGCAAGAGCGAAAGCGAGAGCGAAAGTGAGAGCGAAAGCAAGAGCGAAAGCGAGAGCGAAAGTGAGAGCGAAAGCGAGAGCGAGAGTGAAAGCGAGAGTGAAAGCGAGAACGACCAGAGGAAGCGAGAGTGCCAAGGCAAGGATGAGAGCAAGGGCAAATCTTCACCCAAAAACTCGGGCTGTACTTGTGGCATCTTCGCGATGCACAGCATGACAGAAGCTTTCGGACTGGAACACGAAGTGTCCCACGAGAGTCCTGAATTGGGGGCTCACACTTCCGAGTCAGAGAATGTGACCGGTGGAGTCCCAAGACCTCAGCAACCCAAGAGGAAGGCTGCTCCGAGTGTGCGACCACAGCAACTCAAGTCGAAGACTACTCTAGTTGCGGGGTTCCGGCGCCCCAAAAGGAGGACTGCCCCGGTTGCAAGGCCCCAGCAACTTAAGTGGAAGACTGCCCCAGTCGCTATGAAGTCTCAGTGCCACAAGAGCAAGAACGACCAGAGAGAGGAAGTGAGAGAGGAAGTGAATCCTTCGGGGTCTTCGGGTTCTTCAGGTTTAGAGAGCTATGAAGAACTCTTCAGTCAGATGATGGAGCCAGAAGTTGTTTTTGGCACCATAATGGTCGAGTCCTCGACGTCTGAAGAGGAAGAGGAGCCTGCCTCTGTGCCAAAGAAGCCAGCAACGCTGAAGAAGCCGGCGCCGGCGTTGAGCCTCGAAAGCACGGGTGAGACATCCAACAGCGCTCCGTCTCATCCAACCTCATTTATGGAAGAGATCATGAGGTCAGAACTTGTGCTTGGCCATGTCATTCTTGGCCATGACATGCACGGGTCTGCATCAAGCATCAAAGAGGACGAGGTGTCGCAAGTATCCCAGCATCCCGTCAGAAAAAGAGCTGCTGTGGCGAGATCCAGTAAACCCGAGAAGCAATCTTCAGAGCAGCTAGAAAGAACTCTTTCTGGCCTCTCTTTCGAAGAGAAGATGGAAGGCACTCTTTCTGGCCTCTCTTTCGAAGAGCAGAGCCCCAACAGTCGCGAGGAGAGCTTTAATGCGGTGTCCACAATCAGCAACATCGACAGCGCGTCACTAGAAGAGTCCTATTCTGACACCCTGCACACCACTGAGTCCTGTGAGATCATGGGGAACATCAGTCAGGCATTTTTGCATGCGCCCTGTGAGAAGAAGGTCTACTTCTATCTCCCGGAGAGCCCAGACGATGGAAAGAGCATCGCATTCCACAACCAGAGCTCGACGGCAAGCATGAATATACTCCCAGCCGGCGGGGACAAGATAAGTGGCTACTCGAAGCTTTCGCTGAGCTTCTCGAACGAGAACATGCGGCGCATGGACGGAAAACTCACCTACAGGATGAAAAACAGGACCTGGTACGCAACTACCGTGTAGTCCTACGAACAAAACAGTTATAACGTTGTATATTGAATATACTAGTCTAAGAAGCTTGCAGTGTGATAGTCCACAAAATTGCGTTTTGTGATACGGAGTTCTATATCATCTCGGTGGTGTGTTGGCTGTTATCGTTTTGTGATATAGAACTCTATATCATCTCGGAGGTGTGTCGGCTATTATCGTTTTGTGATATAGAACTCTATATCATCTCGGAGGTGTGTCGGCTATTATCGTTTTGTGATATAGAACTCTATATCATCTCGGAGGTGTGTCGGCTATTATCGTTTTGTGTTATAGAGTTCTATATCATCACGGTGGGTATGTGTCGGCTGTTATCGTTTTGTGATACGGAGTTCTATATCATCTCGGAGGTGTGTCGGCTGTTATCGTTTTGTGATATAGAACTCTATATCATCTCGGAGGTGTGTCGGCTGTTATCGTTTTGTGCGACGTGACGACCTTTTCACCGGCAGTGCCCTCACAATAGGCGCTTTTTCCTTGCAGAGCTCAATCATGCTGTGCGAACCGCCACTCAAGCCACTCATCCAGTGGAGGAGCTCGACCGCCGCGTCTTGGGGGTCAGCTACGGCGGAAAGATGGTCATATACGGTGTCTCGGAAGAGTCTGAAGTTGAAGAAGTCGGAAACTATCAGTGTCTCGTACTTGGAGACGGCGCTGATACTCTCCGGTGTGCAAAGGTCGCTTGGGAAGAGTTCTTCGTAGCATATCCCCTGGCAGTCGCTTCCGTACTTCAGGGATAAGTAGAGTATCGAACATGCCCACTCCCTGGGGAAGGGCGGCGGCGAGACAAGCATGGACGATAGCTCATCAAAGAGAGCCAGTGCCATGAACAGAGACCGCGGGGAGTACCACGTCTGCTCTGAGAGAATTCCGTGCGTGCTTACCAGCATGTCAACAAACGCTGACCTGTTTGGATCAACTGGGACCATGTAGGCATCGGCAAGTGGCCTCCTAACCCCCGGCTTCCTTAGCACCAAACGCTCTACGTCTGCCGCGAACAGAGGGGAGGACAACGCGTCTTTGCAGGATCCTCTCTTTGTTGGGTCCTTCTCAAGCAGGGAGGAGAGGATTTCTGACAGGTGGAGCTTCCAGTCCTTGTTGATGGCGTCCATGCCTTCGACATCGGCGCCGCCGTTGGGAAAACGCTTCTCCCACCCTTTCTTTGACCTGGGGAGTTTCCTGTGTTCGGCCTTTATCCAGGCCTCTGTCCGCTCCCCTTTCGTGTTGAACAGATATGTGGAGAAGAATGTCTCGTATATGACGCATCCCAGGGACCAGCAGTCCGCCGGGAAGGAGTAAGGCCTCTTCTGGAGCACCTCGGGCGGTCTGTACTCTATGGTCATGATCTCCGATATGTTTGCGTCGTGCTCGCAGTGTACCTTTGCCATGCCAAAGTCGCAAAGGACTATTCTGCGACCGGCCCCTTCCTCATCTGCCACACAGAGAACGTTGCACGGCTTTATGTCGCGGTGGATGATGCGAAGATCGTGCAGGTGTCCGACGGCGGAACAGAGCTGGGCAGAAATACTTATCCGGTCCTCGACGCTCGGTGTCTGTGACAGGAAGAATGTGAGATCGCACTCGGCCCTCCTGAAGAGCAAAGAGAATCTCTCGGGTCTGAATTTACCGGCATCGATCTTCTGGTTGTCGGTGAGGACCCCCCGGAGCCCGACAACCGGAACTTCTGCGTCGCTCGCAACCAGGAGGATATCTATCTCTCTAAGCGACGCGTGGAAGCTTGTTTTCTTGTCTATCAGGTTCACCTTGAGCGCAAATTCTTCTTCGCCCATCCTAGCCGAGAGGACCTTCCCGTAGGCACCCTCCCCGATCTCGCCACCGGAGACATCGACAAGGCCTTCTTTGATAAGGCAGCGTGCCATTTCTACGCAGCGGCGCTCTTCAGGGGCTTCCGCCGCCGGGCTCTAGCAATCTTTAACAGCGAAAACATACTAAAAGCGCGATATACCCATCCAAAAAGAATGACTCAGAAAGTAACAATAGACGGAGACCTCGGATATGCTAGATTCGGCGCTTTCTCCGACAAGGGGGCCGAGGCACCCAATTGCGGGCCCGGAAGCTTAGCGATCGGAAGAAACACATCTGCAAAGGCCATTGGGGCCTTTGCATTTGGAAGCTCAGATGCCAAAGACGGTGTGTCCGCCGAGGGCGTTGCCTCTTCTGCGAATGGCGTTGCCGTTCAGAATTCGCACATCACAGCGAAGGGTGTCGCCGCAAAGTCCTCCGGAAGCGCATCAAACAACTCTACTATCCTTGCCGACGGCAACAACGCAACAGCCGGGGGCAGCGCAACAAACAACTCCCGCATCGAGGCGACTGCTGAGGGCGCCCGTGCAGAAGGGATTTCGGCCGACTCGTCATTCATAAGCGCAAAGGGGAAGAATTCAAACGCCCAGGGTGACGCAAACAACTCAGGCGTCATCCAGTCACTCGGAAATAGGGCCTCATCGTCCGGGAGGGCCGATGGTGGTCTTGTGTCTGCCGAGAGCGACGACTCTATCGCAAAAGGTGAAGCTAAGCAGTCGGGGAAGATCATAGCGAGGGGGAAGCTCTCCAGCGCGAGCGGAACAGCCGGAGACGGAAGTGGCGCCCCCGCGCTTATCCTCTCTGGCGGAGAAAGCTCTCGTGTGGTTGCAAGGGTGTCAAGTGGGAGCGCGGAGGTGTCCGGTCTCGGATCCTCGCTTTTGTGCGAGGTGCACGGAGGTTCCATGAAGAACAGCCAGGACTTTTCCGACTTAGTAGGCTGGGTGGGCCCGGGCGAGAACATGGAGCCAAAATATCCGTACTCGCTCACAAGAGGGAGGAACGTCGGCAACGAGACACTCTACGGTGGAGCAGTAGGCGAGCACGGGACCCTTGACTCTGTCCTCCCCGCCCAGGCTCTTTTCGCAGGGACGAAGGCAGACTCACAGCCTGCCATGCTTCTGCGGGTGGACGCGAGAGGTGACCAGCCACTGGCGACTGGGCTTGCCTCATCCTGGGAGGCCATGTCAGGGTTCAAGGAACTATTTGAGTGGGAGGACGGGAACTTGACTGCAGAAGACAGAGACGGCTTCTTTGTGGCGCTGAGAAACGGAAAACTAGTCAAAGCAACTGGGGAAGCGGCAAACGAAGGGGCAAACGAAGGTGAAGTACCCGGGGGAGAGGCGAACGAAGGTGAAGCAACTGGGGAAGGGGCAAACAAAGGTGAAGCAACTGGCGAAGGGGCAAACGAAGGTGGAGCACCCGGAGGAGAGGCGAACGAAGGTGAAGCACCCGGGGGAGAGGCGAACGAAGGTGAGGCTGCCGGGGAAGGAGCAGTCATCGGCGTATCGTCATCATATGGCGGGTTTCAGGCTGGTAGGCGCCTTCCCATAGAGACAGACCGTCTTGGCAGGCCGAAGTTCGAGAAGGACTACTCGTACGGGCTGAATGCTGCTCTGTTGAAGGCGAAGAAGAATCCTTACATAGGGGGGAACGTCAGCGAGGAGGAACTTCCAGCTCTCTTGAAGGGAAACGGTCTACCCGAAGACGCAGAAATCCTGCCATGCTATTTCGTGAAGACAAAGAGCGTAACTCGCAACCGCAGAGCCGAGCAGCCTGTCACACTTCTCGGAAAGGTCGTAGTTCGTGACGAGGGGCTATGCGAGGTCGGGAGTAGCGTTGATTGTAAAAATGGACTTGCGGTCCCCGGCACCCGTTGGCATGTCTTGAGGCGTGTCTCTGGCATAGCTGTAGAGATCCTGTGGTAGATTGATGTTTTCATCCACAACAAAATGCTGTATTGCATACAGTAGTTCAGATGGGTCCTCGTTAGTTATCTTGAGCGAGAGAAGGATAACATTTCGGACAACTAGGAGTTTTTCGGCGCTCTACATCTTCTCCTTGGCTTCGAAGCTTTATCTGCGAACACTGCCTGCGACTTGAACTTCTGACTTGGTGCTTCTCAACCTACCAGAAGATGAAAAGTTGCGATGTAACTCTTGACTTACTATTTCGATCGCTTGGTCAGTTGCCCACCCACCTAACAAAGAAAAGTAACTTGCAAAAAGAACTGTAGCTACTTCGTTGGAGGATCGTCTCTGCAAAAGTTGGGTTGTTCAACTCCACTTGCAAGACAACGTTCGAATGTCCCTGAGCACTTCAATGCCATCTTGTCGATATTCGGATGAAAAACGAACTAATATGACTGCAAAGTGCGCAACCCTTTCCGCAATGGTCGCTTACCACATTAATTGTTATGACTTGCAACTTCTGTCTCAGATCAGGCCAAAAACCTCCCATCTTACTGCATTTGCCCTGGCTCCGAAGTTGCTATTCCGACTTGCAACTTCTGTCTCAGATCAGGCCCAAAACCTCTCATCTTACTGCATTTGTCCTGGCTTCGAAGTTGCTATTCCGACTTGCAACTTCTGTCTCAGATCAGGCCCAAAACCTCTCATCTTACTGCATTTGTCCTGGCTTC
>SDBT01019895.1_pt1 | contig 10510 bp, 7 predicted proteins | sample 2277101 | NCBI WGS metagenome assembly SDBT01 (sample SAMN10404973, study PRJNA504765) | marine sediment metagenome | isolation source: marine sediment core GS10_PC15, 103 cmbsf | place: Arctic Ocean: Southern Knipovich Ridge | collected 2010
GTTGTTGGCCACTAATGAGGAAAGCAGTTGATAAGCTTCAGGATGTCTGAGGTTTGCCTCTAGCCAAGTGGTGGCCCTGTCCCTTACTGCGGAATCTTCAGGGTTGTTGGCCACTAATGAGGATAATAACCAATAGGCCTGCGGGTGGTCTGAATTTGCCTCTAGCCAAGTGGTGGCCCTGTCCCTTACTGCGGAATCTTCAGGGTTGTTGGCCACTAATGAGGATAATAACCAATAGGCCTGCGGGTGGTCTGAATTTACCTCCAACCAAGTGGTGGCCCTGTCCCTTACTGCGGAATCTTCAGGATTGTTGGCCACTAATGAGGAAAGCAGTTGATAAGCTTCAGGATGTCTGAGGTTTGCCTCTAGCCAAGTGGTGGCCCTGTCCCTCACTGCGGAATCTTCAGGGTTGTTGGCCACTAATGAGGCTAGCACATGATAGGCCTGCGGGTGGTCTAAATTTGCCTCTAGCCAAGTGGTGGCCCTGTCCCTTACTGCGGAATCTTCAGGGTTGTTGGCCACTAATGAGGAAAGCAGTTGATAAGCTTCAGGATGTCTGAGGTTTGCCTCCAGCCAAGTGGTGGCCCTGTCCCTTACTGCGGAATCTTTAGGGTTGTTGGCCACTAATGAGGCTAGCACATGATAGGCCTGCGGGTGGTCTGAATTTGCCTCCAGCCAGTCGGCTGCAAATTGTCGTGTTAAGAGATCGTCAGAACTCGCTCGACTTACGATTCGGCCCATAGCGGAACCGACACCAGGGTTGTTAGGGAACTTAGTAAGAAACATTTTCACTTCATCCTGTAGTTGCTCAGCTCTTGCACCTGGCTGAGCTTCCGTAATTATCCATAACCATGCTGCAACTGATGCGTGTAAAGTCGATGCGACAGTCTCGTTAGAAAGGGCATGAACGACTGCTTCAACTGGATCGGGATCGAGGTTCAAATCGGGTATTTTGCACATCAGTTCCAACCAACGTGGGAAACTTGCTGGTGCCGGAAGGCCATCGTGTCGCTCAACGTGTAATCGGTAGAGTTCTCGTATCACCTCCTGGCGTGTTGCTGTCTGTAATGGCGGTTGTTCGGTCTTATTTTCTGAAAGGTGCCTAGACTCAAGAAGGTGGTGCAGCAGGCCGTAGCGAGTCAGCACCTTGTCATTTTCCATCACCTCCAATGCCTTCGCAAGTTCCCGCGCTAAAGCCCTTTCGCGCGTTGTTAGGGGCTCTACCCAGTGAATGAAGAGCTGCCAGGCGAGGTGGGGATGCGCAAGCCTCACGCCGACAAAACTGAAATCCGTTTCTTCGGGAGGAATAACTCGAAAATGAAGCTGCTCCTTCCGACAGAGATACTCCAGCGCGTCCCGCTGATCATCCGTTGAGATTAGACTGAGTGGGGCATCCATATATAAGGCGTTGACAGCTAGAATTGTGCGGGCCGCCTCGAACAGGTTTAAATGAGTCAGTCTCCCCTTGAATCGCCCAGCAAATGCCTGGAGGCTCTCTCCTTGAGCCAATTCGAATATGAGCTGTATTAGAATAGGATTTTCTTTGGTCACCACACTTATATCCCGTTGCTTACACGTACGTTCCTGATACCACTGGAGAAATTCTGCGACCTCAGGCACCGGCGGAGCATCAAAAGAAGAAATATCCAACTGGTCTCCCATTCGGGCGATCAATTGTTCCCTCTGTTCAGACGGGCCGCAGGTTACAATAGCAACAGGTAGCATCTTAATTGTCAGAACCTCTCTGGTTTGTTCATCCCAGTCATCACGATTGCGAATGTTATATAGATCGTCAATCATAACAAAGAACTGACCAAATGTACCCGTATTACGAAAAATCCCTTCAGGGATCTGATTCAAGAGTTGAGGAAGTTGCCTACCCGAACCCAAATGCAGAACCGACGCATCTTGATTTAATTGGATGAACTTGGCAATGAGTTGGAGGAGAAGAACCGATTTGCCTGTGCCTGAACGCCCCCCGATCCAGAAGATCGGGAGTTGACCCCTTACTTGCTCTTCTTCATTATGGCGTTCCAGATATTGAAGCCAATCTTCGTACTGTCTCCATAAATTGTCGAATGTAGCTTGCCTCTTCTTGAAATAGCCTTTGCGAAGATGTTCGAATCTTGGAATCTCGCCCATGAGAACCTCGTGATATTGAGACGCACGCGGATCAGGCGCAACATCCTCAAAAGTTAAAAGCTCCCCCATCTTCTTCCAGTCAGGCCGCCTTTGGCGGAGAGCCCCGTAAAATGATCTTGCAAGACCACGGCCCAAATCGTGGACTGCACTCGGTTCGTCCTTTCCGAAACTCTCCAGAGCCCGACCGAGGCATTCTTCAATTAGTTCACCAGTATTCCGGATACCTGTACTCCAGAGATAGACATGAAGTCGTCCTAGTGTATCTGGTTCTTCGATAATCGGTTGACTCTGGTCAAACCGTGCCATCATGCTTCGCCAGCATGACTCATCACCATCTATAGGAATAACGTCTGTAAGGGAAATATTAGAAATATTGACAGCCATTTCTCGTTTCCGACATGCGATTTGAAATCGTATCTTTCCAATTAAATCTGGGATATTTTTTAGACAGAGATCAGTTACGATATATGCCTCCTTCACCGCTTCTAATAGCGAGTGTTGGGTGAGGGTTCTTTTAGCCTGAATGAGGGTAAAACAATCGTCTTGAGGACAAAGGATATCAGAAAGTCTTTCCACCTCAGCGAGATGGCCTGGTTCCTTAGTTTCTTTCTCGAGGCCTTGGAAGAACCTTAACAGGAACGTACTCATCTGAAATGAAAAACCGGCTAATGCCCACCAGCCACCCATCGCTCGCCTCGGGTATTTTTCTCTCCAGAGTCTTATTAGCTCCTCGAGCAATTTCCCAGAGCCTTGTGTGCGTTCCGCCGACATTTTATCTCCTCCAGCAAACATAAGGCACTATAGCCCATCCGGATGAAGCCCACTTCAAGAATCCCAGCTTCTCAATCTCTGACTTGACCTTTAACGTTACCTTTGTAAATAGCTATCTTCTTCTAGATATGCAGGATTACATTGGACACTGAAGGACGTGTCCTACAATTTGCCACTGTCGAATTCGTCAACGAACTGGGTACCGTCAGTTACGCCTGTCATTGCAGATAACGGAACTCGGGTCTGCGAAATGGGAAGCGAAGCCAAGCATTTGGGTGGAGGCTGCAAGCCGGAACCGCAAAATCGCTGTTATGTGGTGAGTCTGCAAGACGAACGAGGGAGCGAAGCGACCAACAGTAAGGTACAGGGATGAATTTATTTTTCAAGATTCCAAGCAAGTGATTGCAAAGCACTAATTGTTGATACTCCACAAATATGAAGTTGATCTTGAACAGGGTCCTTCAATTCTTCCAAAGGGCAATCAAAATCAATTATTTCACCATTGAAATCTAAATTTACAAGTTCTCTGATTCTATTTACAATCTCACTTGGTCTTGAGTTATCAATGATCAAATTATGAGCATAATAATTTCTAATCCTATTTATTATTTTTATATTTCTTAACAAAGATTCTTTCTTTTCAAATATGTCAAGTGCACATAAAATATTCAATCTATTTGAAAATGAACCTAACTCGTTGTTATCAATTATTATTTTTGGACTATTAAATTTTAATCGTATTAATTCACTGATAAAATACTCAATATAAAGTTGTAGAATTAATGATAAGGGTTTTATATCTTCTGCATCATTAACTTCATCACATAAGTTTTCCATTAAGACATCATTTTCAATAACTGTATGCCTTTTCATTTTTACATAGAATACAAAGTTCAACAATTATATAAATTTATCCCGAGCATTATTGCACATAACAACTTATGAACGCATTATTGCGTTTATCCTTCCAATTTAGAATATTATCCGCACTATTGCGGATATTTCTTACTATAGTTGAAATATTCTATCTTTATTTAAAACTATCCAAGGGACTCTTAAATCTTACCCAAATTTTCAGTGCTTTATTTTATCAAAACAAGAGCAATCGACAAATGGTTCTGAACATCATTGCTAGGGCAGCCCCTTTGAGGGAATAAAAAGAGGGAAAAGATTATGTATAATACATATATTATACATAGAAGATGAGAATAAACAAGTTTATAGATCGGGTGAAATAGTATTTATAGTCTTGGGGCCAAATTGGGACTATGATCTGCACAAAATAATAGTAAATACTGTAATTAATATAAATAATAGAATGTTGGATTTTGGTTACCGAAAAAAATTTTGGCTTTCAATGAGCATTTTATGATTTCACCGAAACCGGCTCCGGAGGCCGACGTTCCAACTGTTGAACTACAGTCGCAAATTTTTGTTAAATGCTAACTTCCGAGTTTTCAATTTTTTCTAATTTTGGTGGTTGTGACCAATTTGTGACCAGTCTCTTACACAAAGTATCCAGGGCTGCCTTTTTGTGGTCAGGAGAAAGATGAGCATATCTCATGGTCATCTCAAAACTCTTATGACCTAGAAGCTCCTGAACTGTTCTTAAATCCACTCCCGCCATTACAAGATGAGAAGCAAATGTATGCCTCAAATCATGAAATCTAAAATCAACTATGCCAGCTCTCTTTCTTGCCCCTTCGAAAGATTTTCTAATATTTCCGTACCGTTCGCCGTTCTTCTTACAAAAAACCCAGGGACTATCAGTTTTTTTTGCCGCTAGTAAAGCTCTATAGACAATATCATTCATCGGTATTTCCCAGCTCTCGCCATTCTTTGTATCCAGTATTGAGATTGTCCTGATTCTATAATCCACATCCTTCCATCTCAGACTCAGTATCTCCTCCTTCCGCATGCCCGTATTCAATGCCACTATTACTATTGGTTTAAGATGTTCAACACAGGCATCATGGAGTCTTCCTATTTCTTTTTCATCTAGATATCTAAGTCGTGTATTTCTCTCTCGTAGAAGTTTAACTTTCTTCCCCGGATTCTTTTGCACTATTCCCCATTCGATAGCTTTGGTGAAGATATGTTTAAGGCAGGCTACTTCCCTATTCACAGTTGCGTTACTTACTTTGCCCTGGCGTTTTTTCTTATATTTCTCCATATCGAGAGGGGTTATTTCGTGTAGGTATTTTCCTGCAAAAAAGGGCTTAAGATTATTAATGCTTGTCACATCTCTTCTACTTGACTTCTTGTTTGGCTTGGAATAGTTCTCAAGATAAAGGTCAGTCATTTTTTCAAACTTGATTTTCTCGCATTTTTCAACCTCAAGGAATCTGTTTTCGGCAACTTGAACTATTCTTTTCTTTAATACTACTTCAGCTTGCCGTTTGCTGGGTCCAATTTTTTCTCTTCTTCGCTTATAGCCGGCGTAGTAATCTATGTACCAGGTTGTTCCTTTTTTATAGACACCCATCTTTCCCTCTTATGTGTTTTACTGAAAATATGAGTCCCAGCAAAATAGTTGAGAATTAGTAGTCTATTTTTCCAACAAAGGATTCAGCCATAAACTTCTTAATCTCATTCTCCGAATAGCCCCTCTCGTTTCTAAGGTACTGAGCCAGTTTTTGAAGAGCCTCTCTTTTACCATTTCCTTTTACATACAATCTGTGCCGATCCCTCACATAAAGCAATATGTGCTTTTTAAAGCTATACATGAAGCTCCTCCCTACATCCAATTTGACATTACCAGTTCTTCTCTTCTACGGTCTTCCCCTCTATCCATTTTTCAATTTTCTTCGGGTCAAACCGAACAAGTCTTCCCACTTTGACATAAGGAATCCTCTTCTGGTTAATCCAGGAATAGAGTGTAAAAATGCTTAGTCCCGTTGACTCTGAGAGTTGTTTCACATTTATAAGAAGTTTGTTCATTTCCTTTCCTTTCAGCCAATATCAGACCCTTTTCTGAGCTCCTGGGGTTGACAATGGCGAATATTTTATTATACTATAACTAGATATTAAGAGTGGAGCATAGTTTACCCGATTATATATATTATACACTAAAATAAATTATTGTCAAGGGGTGTGGGTATTTTACCCTTAAATAAAGGGAAGTGAAAATGGCTGTTAACAAAAAGGAAATAGGCAAAAGAATCAAGAAAATCCGCGTCATCGATTTAGACATGAATCAAGATAAGTTTGCGCGTAAATTAGCAGTAACTCAATCAACGGTGAGTAGGTATGAAAAGGGTGAAGTAATCCCCCCGGGAGACATTCTTCTGAAGATCTCAAAACTAGGAAAGACGACCATGGAGAAGATTTTAGAGGGAGGGTAGGGGGAACTAATGTCAATATTCACAGCTAAAGGCAAACTCCTTGTACCCGATAATGAAGCGGAATAGGTATTCATTGTATTCAGGTATATCCTTTAGTATACAGAATTCTGTATATTGCTATGTTCCCTGCAATAAACCAAAGACGATAGGAGATATGTAGTGTCGCGAGACTGGGAAGCACAATTCAGGGAATGGGCGAAGCCCCCAGGCAAGACTGAGGAAGATCGTTGCGACAACGCTACCTCTATGATCCGCAACGCAATCAAGGCGAGCGACAAGCTCCGCACCCGTAGTCTTTCCACCTTCTCTCAAGGCTCGTATCGGAACAATACGAATGTCCGAAAAGACAGCGATGTTGACATCGGAATTCTTTGCACGGAGACATTCTTTTACGGCTCGCTTCCTGAAGGTTGGACTCGGGAAAAACTCGGGTTTCTGAACGGCACCTATTACTACGACCAGTACAAGAACGAAATAGAAGAAGCTCTTGTCAACTACTTCGGTCGCTCCGCCGTGAAACGGGGCAACAAGGCTTTCGATATTCATGAAACGAGCTACCATGTCGAAGCAGACGTAGCGGGCTTCTTTGAGCATCGCCGGTACCAGGCAGATGGGTCATATATCAAAGGCGTGGAATTACGGACGGATAAGGAAAACCGACGCGTAATCAACTGGCCGGAACAACACTACGAGAATGGTGTTGGCAAGAACGAGTCCACCGGCACCCGTTTCAAGTGCATCGTTCGAGTGCTGAAGGCCCTTTCCAACGAAATGACCGAACAGGGAGGGGGGACCGCCGACGTTTTGGGTTTCCTCACCGAATGCCTTGTCTGGAACGTGCCAAACAGTAATTTCCAAAACTCAACTTATCGGGCTGACGTTCGCGACGCTTTGGCGTTTCTCTTCAACAACACCCGTTCGTACGAAGACTGCAAGGAGTGGCGCGAGGTAAGCGACCTGATCTATCTCTTCCACTCGGAACAGAAGTGGACATGGCAACAGGCACACGCTTTCACGTCTGCCGCTTGGGACTATATCGGATTCGAGGGTTGACCATGAAGAATCTGAACATGAAACCCTTCTTCTCCTTACTTGCCGCTTTCTCCGCAATCGTACTTTTCTTGGCCGCTTTGGTACAGGGGTTTGACCTTCGGAACTTCCTTGACGTGCTCAGACTCATCCCGATTGTCGCGACGGCGAACGGTATCGCGTACTGCATCTTTACAGCTTGGCTTTGGCGCTGGAATCGTCTTCAAGGCTGGCTTATCCCATTCCCCAACCTGAATGGCACATGGCAAGGCCACATTCAAACGACCTGGAAGGACGCGGAAGGACAAACGCCTGGTCCCATCCCTACTATCTTGACGATAAAGCAGAGCTTCGGGAGAATGAGTTGCGTTATGCGAACCGGGGAAATGGAAAGTCACAGCTACATTGAAGGATTTTGCATCGACAAGGACGCCCAAGTCCGGAGCCTATGCTATTCGTACACGAGCAGACCAAGAGCCTCTTTGCGCGAAAGAAGTACGCCACATGACGGTTCAATCCTGTTCAATATCATCGGGACGCCCGTTCAGAGGCTCGAGGGCGAATACTGGACACAACGCCAAACGACTGGAACGATAACACTCACTTTTCGAGCAAATGAGCTACTTGACGAAATGCCAAGCGATCTTCCGACGCATTCGGTAACACGCGGTAAGGGTCATACGAAAGTGGAGGATTAATAAAACACAAGAGACCCAGCAGCGAACAAGGCGCTGCACCTGAACGCTATTCTGAAGTGCTCTATAGCCGCCGGTGCGCTTGCCGTTAGCTGTATAACTGCATGGTTTTGTTCCAAGAACGGATATTACATTACGAAAAAAGTGATCCAAATATGAACAAAATGGATTTAGCTTTTATTACCAACGAAGGACAGCAAAATCTTAAAGCGAGATTTCGTGTCCTAATAAAAGACACAAAACTCTTTGACTGCCTTGTGGGGTATTTTTATACAAGTGGTTTTCATGCCGTTTATAAATCACTAGAAAACACAGAAAAAATTAGAATTCTGATTGGCATAAGCACAAGCAAACCAACCTATGATTTGTTAGCAAAAGCAAGCCAGAATCCTCAACAATCAATGCAATTTTCTCATGCAGAAACAAAGCAGGAGTATTCAGGGCTTGTCGAAAAGGAAATGGAGGATTCGGAAGATAAACGGGAAGTCGAAGAAGGTGTTGTCAAGTTTATCGAATGGATTCGCAGCAAGAAACTGGAAATCAGAGCTTATCCATCGCAAAATATACACGCAAAAGTCTATATTATGACTTTCACCAAAGACGACCGCGATATCGGCAGAGTGATCACCGGTTCTAGCAACTTTACCCGAGCAGGCTTGGTGGATAATCTTGAATTTAATGTCGAACTCAAAAATTCTGTTGACTATGAATTTGCCAAACAAAAATTTGAAGAGCTCTGGAAGAATTCCGTAGATGTCAGCGAAAAATACATTCAAACAATTCAGGAAAAAACCTGGCTTAACCAGAATGTTACGCCTTATCAGCTTTACCTGAAATTCCTATACGAATATTTTAAAGACGAACTGAGCCGGACGAACGAACTATCTCTCAGATATCTGCCGCAAGAATTTAAGAAACTGGAATATCAGGAACAGGCGGTATTCGACGCGAAGAAAATCCTTGAGGAATACGGCGGTGTCTTTATTTCCGATGTGGTGGGTCTTGGAAAAACTTACATCTCAGCGATGCTTGCTGGGCAGATAGACGGGAGAACTTTAGTAATAGCGCCTCCCGTCTTGCTTGACGAAAAGAATCCCGGTTCATGGAAAAATATTTTTTCCGATTTCAGAGTAGCAGCCGATTTTAAATCCATCGGGAAATTGGAACATATACTTGATAGAGGAACGGAAAAATATAAGAACATCATCATCGATGAAGCCCACCGTTTCAGAACAGAAACGAATATTACCTACGAGAAATTAGCCGAAATTTGCCGTGGTAAAAGAGTGATTCTGGTAACCGCTACCCCTTATAACAACTCCCCGAGGGACATTTTGAGTCAGATAAAATTATTTCAAAAAGCGAGAAAAAGCACCATTCCTAATTTACCCGACCTTGAAGCTTTCTTCAATGGATTAGAAAAGAGATTAAAAAATCTGGATAGACAACGGGATTATCCCGAATACATAAAAATCGTCAAAGAAAACGCCAGAGTAATACGCGAAAAAGTGCTGAAATACTTGATGGTGCGCCGCACCAGAACCGAAATCACAAAATACTTTGCCGATGATTTGAAAAAACAAAAGCTGAAGTTTCCCGATGTAGAGAATCCGGAACCGCTATTTTACCAGCTCAATGATGAGGAAGATAAAATCTTCAATAGAACCATTGAGCTGATTTCAAGAAAATTTACCTACGCTCGCTATACACCTCTATTGCCGAAATATTACAAAGGCTCAATAGACCAGCTTGAGGAACAATCCCAGAAAAATATGGGCAAATTCATGAAGATTCTCCTGGTTAAAAGGCTGGAAAGCAGCTTTTTTGCTTTTAGAAACTCCGTGGATCGGTTCATCTATTCTTACGAGATGTTCATTAAGGAATTCAGAAATGGTAGCGTCTATGTGAGCAAAAAATATTCTTATAAGATTTTTGAGTATCTGGAAAATGACGATGACGATGCCATTCAAAAGCTAATTGATGAGGGCAAAGCCGTACAGCTTGTAGCTAATGAATTTAAGGATGAATTTATCCTGGACCTGGAGAACGATCTTGCAATATTGAAAAGCATCAAATCCCTCTGGCAAAAGGTAAACAGGGATCCGAAACTGATAACATTTGTTGACCAGCTTTCGCAAAATCAAACTCTGAAAAAAAACAAGCTCATCATTTTTACAGAATCCAGAGAAACAGCCGAGTACTTGAGCGATAACATAAATGACAAATTTGCCGATACCGCCTTGTGCTTTACGGGTGGCTCAGGAGAGGCAACCCGCGATAAAGTTATTGATAATTTTGACGCAAACGTGCGCCATCCTAAAGATGATTATCGCATTCTGGTTTCTACCGAGATTCTATCCGAGGGGGTTAATCTGCACCGTTCCAATGTAGTGATAAATTATGACATTCCCTGGAACCCTACACGGATGATGCAGCGAGTCGGACGTATTAATCGTGTAGATACTAGGTTTGACAGAATTTACACCTTTAATTTCTTCCCTACTAGACAATCCAATGACCTGATTAAAT
>SDBT01019896.1_pt1 | contig 10510 bp, 9 predicted proteins | sample 2277101 | NCBI WGS metagenome assembly SDBT01 (sample SAMN10404973, study PRJNA504765) | marine sediment metagenome | isolation source: marine sediment core GS10_PC15, 103 cmbsf | place: Arctic Ocean: Southern Knipovich Ridge | collected 2010
GGCCTTCCTAATGGGCACAGGGATGATCGGCAGATACCTAAAACGCCGCAGAGCATAAGCTCACATCAGCTACATAACCAAAAAGAGGCGAGCCCTTGGCGGCTTGCCTCTTTTTTTATGCGCGTGTTTGAACCAGTATCAAACCCGCTCCTAACTGGTCTCCTCAGACACCTCTCCCAGGAACTTGCTCAACTTATCCGTCAACTCTCGATACGGGTACTTCTCAGCCAAAGGATGTCCTCGCAACCGTGCATACGTATTCAACACCGCCGGCCTGTTCTCTGGCAACTGCCCAATATCACGGGCACCCTTCCCTGAGTCCTCAAATCCCCCCAAGCACTCCAGAAACCATACCCACTTGGGATCACTTGAGCCCCACCCAGCAGCAATAGCTCCGTCAATTCCATAACACCAGTGCCGAAGCCCTTGTGTCCAAGGGCCACCCCTGTCTTTCATGAAATGCACTCTTGCCATTTCATACCAGTGAATCGAAGAATGATGATTCACCTGAGCCAAAGCTCTATCCCTCTCCTTTTCTATCGATCTCACAATTTCCTTGAACTTCTCATCTCGCCTGTGCTCCAAATACCATGGCAGACCCACAGCAGAAACCGCCACCAACAATCCAGTAAAGCACACCAGGATCGTCAAATTGGAGCTAAACGCGTCACTATAGAATCCACGTATGATCTCGTTATAGCCTTCCACCGCCGATGGCTGCGTCGCCTGAGCTAGTAATTCAATCATCCTTTACCCCTACTTCGCGATTTGATTTTGAAAACTACCCCAAAAAAAGAACATCCCCGAGAGGACTCGAACCTCTAACTTCTTGCTCCGGAGGCAAGCACTCTATCCATTGAGCTACGGGGACATTTCTAAGCGTATCATGCATCTTCGTACTTCACAGGCCAACTGGACCTAGTGAACGTCACATATCCACACTTAGTCTAAACGTTTTTTCTAAGCGTATTATAACTCTTAGTTGTTCTTAGGTCGGCTGCGCCTAGTCAGCGTCTCTAACACACACTTTTCTAAGCGTATCATGCAACGCTCTCTAGCAATTCTGCGCCGCCGGGGACAAAAAGTCAATGGCTGCAAATCCAGGTTGGGTTTGTGCCTGGCGAATAAGTGCTTAGAATAGGACTCATGAAATTACCCCAGATCAAACGGTTAACTAGGCGAGCGGTTGACGTTGGCTCAGTAACAATCGGCGGCGACGCGCCGATCTCGATCCAATCGATGACCAACACCCCCACCGCCGACGTCGAAGCTACGCTCGCCCAGGTAAACGCTCTCGCCGACGCCGGGGCCGACCTCGTCCGCCTGGCCGTGCCAACCAAAGCCGATACCGCGAACCTCGCCCAAATAGTAGACCAATCTCCCGTGCCGATAATCGCCGATGTCCACTTCCACTTCGAGCGGGCTCTCGAAGCCATCGCCGCAGGAGTAGCCAAGATCCGCCTGAACCCTGGCAATATCGGCGACCGCGACCAGGTGCGCAGAGTAATAGATTCCGCCGGCGAAGCAGGCGTTGCAATCCGAGTAGGAGTTAACGAAGGCTCCGTCGTCCAGCGAGTCAAGGGCCAGGCCCGCGAAGCCGAACTTACCCGGCCGCTCGATGAACTGATGGTAGATAAACTCGGCGAGTACCTCGACATTTTCGCAGACGCCGGATTTGGCGATCTGGTCCTCTCGGCCAAGAGCCACGACGCCGTAACGTGTATCGCAGCCTATCGTGCCATCGCAAAACGCTGGGACCATCCGCTGCACCTCGGGCTTACCCACGCGGGAACCGCCCAATCCGGTGCGGTCCGCTCGGCCGCTGCCTTGGGGGCACTGCTGGCAGAAGGAATCGGCGATACGATACGAATCTCCTATGCCGGCGACCCGGTCGAAGAAGTTCTCGCCGCGGCCGACCTGCTGAGTAGCCTTCGACTTAGAACCAGGCGCGGGATCGAACTGATCGCCTGCCCTACTTGCGGCCGGCTGGAAATGGACCTCGCCCCGCTGATCGAACAAGTTCGAGCCGCCCTAAGCGACGTAACCGAACCGGTGACAGTTGCAATGATGGGCTGCGTAGTGAACGGTCCCGGTGAAGCCATCGGTGCAGACGTAGCGATCTGTGCCGGTAAGGGCAAGGCCATCCTCTACAAACGCGGCGAGATAGTTGCAACGATTCCCGCTGAAAAGATAGTCGAAGCTGTAGTCAGCGAAGTAAGGAAACTAACGCAGGCAAACTGAGTTAGTACGGCCGGAGCAGGCGAGATGCGAAGTCGGCGGCGGGGAAGGCATTTCCAGGCGAACGCGTTGAGGCATCGAGGTGGCGATAGAGATACACATGGTCGCCCGAGATATTCAGCCGCTGCTGGAGCGTTGCGACCAGGACTAACAACGATCGATACTGACTTGTCGTGGGCCGGCGAGTTTCAAGCGGGCCTGTAAGGCATATCCCGATACTATCTACATTCCAATCCCGTCCTGGCAGTAAAACATGCTTCCCGGCGAGTTGGTTTTTCCACAGATCAGAAACGGCTACGTCGCCCGCCGGGTCGATAACGAAATGGGACTGGCTATCGAGCTGGCCTGCCTCTGATTGGGAGCCGTGGACGATAATGTTCCGCCACATCGTCGGCTGAATAAAGTCTCCGGCAAAAACAGCCTCCGCAGAAGCTGAACCGGAGGTTTGCATAGCGGCATGGGAAATCGGCGGGCTAAGAGGGCTTGTCTCCAGCACCATAAGCGCAAGGGCACCAACCGTCATTGCGGCAAGAAGCGCAGCTAAAACTTTGATCGTCCTTGATCTGCCCATTAAAGGATCCCTGGCCTTCCTTGCCAGTTCACTGCCTTGAGGAAATGGATCTGCGAGACACTCTACCTTCGCTATCGGCAAGGCTCAAGCATAAAGATCAGAAAATATAGATAAAATAGCGGATTTGGGTGACTGGCGTCTTTTGAAACTTCGTGTAGCTGATTGAGCTACCAAATGGAGGGCAAAACGCTAGAAAAATGCTAGTAAAATGCTAGTAAAACTCTAAACGTCGGTGGCTTGATTTGAAGTCTCATCCAGCAGTTTCAGCTTGATAAGTGCTCGGCGGGCGGCCTCCTGCTCAGCCGTTTTTTTGGAATTGCCCCATGCAGTTGGATAATGCTTATGCCGGATGACAACGCCAATCTCGAAACACTTGCTATGGTCGGGACCCTTCTCGTCGAGGACTTTGTATTCGGGCGTGGTATTCCACTTCCGCTGGATGGCCTGTTGGAGCATCGACTTGTAATTACATTGATGATCGTTGGCGAGCGCCTCGTCAATGTAGGGTTGGACATGCTTGAGAATAAATTTTCGGGCAGATTGCAGGCCGCCGTCGAGATAGATCGCCCCGATAACCGCCTCGAAAACCGCCCCAGAGACCGAACTTGGTAATTTCGAAGGCGCTGGCATGCCCTTGCCCAACGTCAGCTGACTGCAAAGGGCCAGAGACTTCGAGATCTTCGCACAGGTGTTGCGAGAGACCACAGTGGATTTAACCTTGGTCATCTCGCCTTCTTCCAGGTCGGGATGTTTTTTAAAGAGCCGCTCACAGACGACCATGCCGAGAATTACATCGCCTAAAAACTCCAGCCGTTCGTTGCTCTCGAGACGAGTTGGGGCGGCCGAGGCGTGCCTGAGAGACAATTCCAGCCGGGCCGGGTCCTTGAACTTGTAGTCAATTATCCTCTGGGTTTTAGTGACGGCATCTGATTTCACAAGCAATTCCTGATCGGATAGTCCAAAAAGAATGAACCATCGGGCCGCAAAAACGCTACTAATATCCATAAGATACCCAAGTTAACGGGCGTTTGTCAATTATTGGCTGACAATGTGCGAAGTTCAGTCAAGGTTGATTTACACCCCGGCCCTGCGGTAAAATACAAGCATGACAGACGATAGCATAACAATCCCAGCCGACCTTTCGGAGCTGAAAATTATCTGCTACCCGGATCCCCGGCTGGCGAAGGTCTGCACCCCCATCGAGCAGGTTGACGATGCCGTCAGGATGCTCGCCGAACGCATGTTCGAGCTGATGTTCGAGGCACATGGCGTCGGCTTGGCTGCGCCGCAGGTGGGCATTACCCTGCAGCTATTCATAGCCTCACCTACGCTCGACCCTGACGATCTCCAGGTCTTTATCAACCCGAAAATCATCTCCACAGAAGATACCTCAGAAGTCGAGGAAGGTTGCCTCTCGCTGCCTGATATCCACTGTAACGTTAAGCGTGCCAAGATAGTTACCGTCGAAGCTCTAGACGCATACGGATCGCCATTTACGGTAACCGCCGACGACCTGGCGGCGAGGGCCTACCAACACGAGATCGATCACCTCCACGGGCGAATTTTACTGGACCGAATGGGCTCCCTTGCAAAAATGGCCAACCGCCGAGCCATCAAGGACCTCCAAGACCAGTTCGCCGGCGAATAACAAGCACCTCTTTTCACCAGCTTGATTGGCCCACCCCAGCCGCATACACCTGTGATGATGAGTGTATTAGTTGACGTATTTGTCGTCCTGATTGGACTGATTTGCTCGCTCGGTTTTCTGGGCCTGGTTGCCCGCGTGAGAACCGACCGCGACAGGGGCGGCCAGACCCGCCAGGGCCTTGCGATCATGGCCGGGGGACTCCGCTGGTTCGGCGTTCGGTGGGGTGCCAGAACAATCCCCGCCGGCCTCAGGCAAAGCGGCTTTGAGGGCAGGTTTGTTTTCTGGCCATGGCATAGCGGCATTGAAGGCCTGCTTGCCATACCAGCCCTGGTTAACGCCGGACGCGCAGAATTGCGAGCGGCCCGACTGGCGGGCTTCATCACACGCCGTTACAGAAAATTACCCGACAGGCCCATTTACCTCTTTGGAATCTCAGCCGGCGGGTTCGTTGTCCTGCGTGCAATTGAATTGCTGCCTCCCGACGTCCATATCCACTCGGCGGCGCTGCTTTCTGCTGCGATTGATCCGAACAGGGACCTCGAGCCGGCACTTTCGCATATTGATCACATACTTACCGACAGCTATTCGATGCTGGATTTCGTCATCCTTGGCTTCGGCACCGCCATTTTCGGCACTGCCGACCGCAAGCACACGCCCTCGGCCGGAATGGTGGGCCTCAGACATAACGGCGAGTCAAAAATCATCGATGTCCCCTGGCGGCCGGAGATGATTCTGACCGGACGGCTAGGCGGCCATACCAGTTGCTCTCCGCCGGCATATCTCTCGCGGTATATCCTGCCGCTTATGGGGATTGGCAACGGCGAGATAAAACAGTAGAATCCCCTGCTCTATGTAACTTTCTGTCCTGACTGAAAAGCAGTCGGACTTAATGTGAGCAATTGTGCCCAATGAAAAAAACGTCGAAAGAAATCCGAAACGAATTTATTCAGTTCTTCGCCGATCGTGGCCATACGTTCGTACCATCTTGTCCGCTCTTACCGGCTGAGGATCCGACGCTGCTATTTACCAATGCGGGGATGAACCAATTCAAAGACATCTTCCTCGCCAAGGAGACGCGAGATTACACCCGAGCCGCCAACAGCCAGAAGTGCATCCGCGCCGGCGGCAAGCACAACGACCTTGAAGATGTCGGCCACGACTGCTACCACCACACGTTCTTTGAGATGCTCGGCAACTGGAGCTTTGGCGACTACTTCAAGGAAGACGCCATCAAGTGGGCGTGGGAGCTCCTGACGGAAGTTTGGAACCTGCCCAAAGATCGCCTCCACGCGACTGTATTCGGCGGCGATAAAGCAGACGGCCTCGATGCCGATACCGAAGCCGAGCAAATCTGGCGAGATATGACCGATATCGATCCGACCCATATCCATCACGGCAATAAGAAGGACAATTTCTGGGAAATGGGTGCTACAGGCCCGTGCGGCCCGTGCAGCGAAATTCACATCGACCTGACCGAAGACGGCTCGGGCGGGAACCTGGTTAACGCAGGCAACGCGGATGTTGTTGAGCTGTGGAACCTTGTCTTCATGCAATACAATCGCGATGAATCCGGCAAGCTTTCGCCCCTGCCTGCACAGCACGTTGATACGGGAATGGGCTTTGAGAGGATCAATTTCGCACTGGCCGGCAAAAGATCAGTCTATGCGACGGACCTGTTCATTCCACTTATCGAAAAGATCGAGGCACTGACCGATCACCGCTATGGAGCAAATTCAGGCCTCGAAGATCGCTTCGACGTTACAAGTGAAGAAGATCTCGGCGACGTAGCCTGCAGGGTGGTCGCAGATCATATTCGCGCCCTCACATTCGCAATCAGCGACGGGATTATCCCATCGAATGAAGGTAGAGGTTATGTACTGAGGCGAATCCTCCGCCGTGCCGCGCGCTACGGCCGGGAGTATCTCAATATAGAAAAGCCATTCCTGGCGGGGCTGGTTCCGACGGTTGTCGAGCTGATGGGCGAGGCCTTCGGCGAGATCGCCCAGCAGGCAAATTACGTCCAGGAACTTATCGCAGCCGAGGAAGAAGCCTTCGGCAAGACACTCGATAGAGGCATTGACCTGTTCGCCAAGCAGGCCGACCAACTAAAAAAAGCTGGCAAGAGCGAATTGCCCGGCGATGTCGCATTCGATTTATATGCGACGTTCGGCTTCCCGGTTGACCTTACACAGGTCATGGCCGGCGAGCTTGATATGACGGTAGACATCCCCGGATACGAAAAGGCAATGAGCCAGCACCGCGAAATCAGCGGGGCAGGCGGCACCTTCAAGGCCGCCGAGCAGATCGAAGGCCTGCCCGCCAGCGACGATTCGGCCAAGTTCTCCCGCCAGCCAATCGAAGGGACCGTTCTAGGCTGGGTTGCCGACGAAAAGTTCATCAGCGACGGGGCCCTCGACGCCGACGCCGAAGCGGCCATCGTACTCGATAAAACAAACTTCTACGCCGAACAGGGCGGACAGGTAGGCGATACGGGGCGTTTCGACTTACCAGGCGGAAGCTTTGTTGTAACCGACACAGTCGTAGCAGGAGCTACGGTGCTTCATGTGGGTAGGGTCGAAGCGGGCAAAATAACCTGCGGCGATACCGTAACTGCCATGGTGGATCGCTCGCGACTAGATACGATGCGTAACCACACCGGTACGCATGTCCTGAACTGGGCACTGCGGCAGGTACTCGGTGAGCATATCAACCAGGCCGGCAGCGTCGTAGGCCCTGATAGACTGAGGTTCGACTTCTCGCACAACCAGGCCGTAACCGCCGACCAGCTTTCGGAAATTGAGAGACTCTGCAATGAGCGGATCCTGGCTGATGAGCCCGTCACAGCGACGGTTATGCCGCTGGCTGATGCACAGAAAATTTCCGGCGTGCGGGCCGTCTTTGGCGAAAAATACCCCGACCCTGTGCGAGTGATCTCGATAGGTTCCGATGGCACCTCAAAAAAAACCGACCAGGCAAGTGCTATTGAATTTTGCGGCGGGACTCACCTGAGCCGCTCTTCGCAAATAGGCCTGTTTAAAATTACCTCCGAAGAATCCATCGCCAAGGGCATCAGGCGAATCTCGGCCGTTACCGGACAGGCTGCAGTCGAGCTTATCCAGCAGACCGACCAGATAGTCCGCTCGGCTGCGATGAACCTGAAAGTGGCCCCGGCCCAGCTCAATGAGCGGATCGAGGCGATGGCCGCCGAAATCAAGCAGCTTCGCAAGTCCGGGCCTAAAGCTGCCGCACCGCAACAGGAACTAAAGGCCGAAACTATTACTGAAACACCGCAAGGGCCAGTACTTGTAGCTCGTATGGACAATACCGACGCACCGGCGATGAGGGCTCTTTGCGACCAGCAACGCCAAAAAGGTGCCGCTGCGATGTTTATCGCCGGGGTGAACGACTCCAAAGTGATGCTGACGGCGATGGTCAGCCAGGAACTGGTCGATTCCGGCAAGCTAAAAGCCGGCGACTGGGTAAAAGCTATCGCCCCGATTGTAGGCGGCGGTGGCGGCGGAAAGCCCACACTCGCCCAGGCAGGCGGAAAAATGCCCGAAAAATTGAATGACGCACTTGCTGCCGCGGCCGAGTTTGCAACCAAGCAACTGGCCTAGGATGACGGGAAGGGACGGTTTTTTTAATGATAATTGAGCCGCGCCCTCACCGGTGCCGCTGAAATTGGTAATGATCCGCGAGGCTGAGTTGACAGGCAGGATCGGTTTTTGCTTGACAAAAGTGGCCAATACTTCTATTTTTCGACCTTCTTTGGGGCTATTGCCCCGCCAAGTATGGCTGTAGTTATGCGCCCGTGACAGCGGGCGTGGTTTATTGAAGACTTAAATAGCAGAAAAGAGGTTCCAGCGATGGTACCGAAAAAGAAAGTGTCTCACAGACGCACACGAACCAGACGTTCGCATCACGCCTTGATTGCGGTCAGCTATGCTGGGTGCCCGCGATGCAACTCGCCCAGGCTGCCACACACCGCCTGCGATAACTGCGGATATGTCCGGCCGGGCCTGAGCCTGAAAATCGGGCAGGAGAGCTAGTTAATGCGGATTGGCGTTGACGCAATGGGTTGCGACCACGCCCCGGCTCCTGAAGTCCAGGGCGCGTTGGATGCACGCGATTTTCTCGAACCTGACGACCGGATAGTACTGGTCGGCCGGGAGGACCTTATTCGCGAGCACCTCAGCGGCTGCGACGATTGGTCTGAGAAGATCGATATCCAACATGCCGAGCAGACCATCGGGATGGACGAATCTCCCGTCGAGGCCCTACGTTCCAAGCCCAACAGTTCAATCGGCGTGCTGGCCAAGATGCACAAGGCCGGCCAGCTTGATGCGATTATCTCCGCCGGCAATACTGGCGCTTACGTCGCTGCCTCGCAGATGCTTCTTCGCAGACTAAAAGGCGTTCAGCGGCCTGGTATAGCTATCATAACCCCCACTGCCAACGGGCCCGTTGCGGTCTGCGACGTTGGAGCCAACGTTAACTGCAGGCCCATACATCTGCTTCAGTACGGCGTGATGGCATCGGTGCACTTATCTGCGATACACGGCGTGAAAAACCCGCGAGTGGGTCTTCTAAGCGTTGGCGCCGAAGACGCCAAGGGCAATGACCTGGTAAAGCGCACCAACCAGCTTCTGCGGGACGACCCGAACGTTAATTTCATCGGCAACGTCGAAGGCCGGGACCTGTTTGCTGGCACTTGCGATGTTATGGTATGCGAAGGTTTTGTCGGCAACGTTATCCTCAAGCTTATCGAAGGCATGGTTGAAGGCATCATGAGGGCGATGACCGAAGAACTCGCCTCAGTCTTGCCTGATAGTTCCAAGGGTATGTTGAGACAGGCCGTCGAGCCGATCATGAAAAAATACGACTACAACGAGTATGGCGGCGCTCCGCTGCTTGGCGTGGGCGGGATTTGCATTATCTGCCACGGCGCGAGTAGTGCTCGCGGCATATATAACGCCATCAGGGCAGCCAAGGAATGCTCTCAAGAGCATGTAAACGAACAAATTACTCAGTTACTCTCTCGCGGCTAAAGGATTTTCAATGCCCAAACCTTTGCGTGCGGCCATCAAGGGACTAGGCGCCGCCGTTCCCAAGAAGATCATGACCAATGCCGACTTCGAGAAATTTCTCGATACGTCGGATGAATGGATCACCACACGGACCGGAATCAAGCAGAGACGCATCGTCTCCGAGGGCGAATCGACTGCTACCCTGGCCACTGAAGCTGCCAAAAAAGCACTAGCCAGTGCCAACATTGCCCCGACCGACCTGGATTTAATTATCTGCGCCACGGTCAGCCCTGAAGTTGCGTTCCCAGCTACCGCATGCTTCATACAGAAAGCTATCGGAGCGCAAGGAATCGGGGCCTTCGACATCTCGGCCGCATGTAGCGGCTGGCTTTACGCACTGGACATCGCCAGCCAGTTTATCGAAACAGGCCGATATCGCAGGATTCTGGTAGTTGGAGCTGAAACCCTCAGCCGCTTCTGCGATTATACCGATCGCAGCAGTTGCATACTTTTCGGCGATGCCGCAGGTGCAGCCGTTCTGGAAGCGACCGAGGAAAAGAACAAAGGTATTATCTACAACGTAATGCACGCCGACGGAGACGGTTGGGATTTCATCCACGTTCCCGGCGGCGGCTCACTCGAGCCTGCTTCTCCGCAGACCGTCAAAGATGGCCGGCATTTCGTGAAGATGCGCGGCCGAGACGTTTACAGGTTCGCAGTAGAAAAATTGCAGTGGCTGATAGGCGATTGCATGGAACAGTGCAATCTCGACGTCGGTGATGTAGACATGGTAATTCCGCACCAGGTCAATATGCGGATCATTAAATCGGCCATTGAAAAGTACAACTTCCCGCTCGAAAAGGTATACGTCAATATCGAACGCTACGGAAACACTTCGGCGGCGTCGATTCCACTGGCAATGACCGAGGCATACGAAGCCGGCAAGATTAAAGCGGGCGATACGATACTCCTGGTCGCCTTCGGAGCCGGTTTGACCTGGGCGGGTACTGTCGTAAGAATGTGAAC
>SDBT01019897.1_pt1 | contig 10510 bp, 8 predicted proteins | sample 2277101 | NCBI WGS metagenome assembly SDBT01 (sample SAMN10404973, study PRJNA504765) | marine sediment metagenome | isolation source: marine sediment core GS10_PC15, 103 cmbsf | place: Arctic Ocean: Southern Knipovich Ridge | collected 2010
CGCAGAGTCGCAGAGAAATAATTATTTATAATCTTTGAAAATAAAGATTTAATTTTAAATCCAATTTCGCATCATTGATATTAACCAATTAAAAATTTATCTATGGATCGCTGCGACTCTGCGTCTCTGCGAGAAAATTTCTTCTCAGTTTGTAAAAACTTTTCTAAAATAACAAAGTTTTTGGCTACAATAGCATACCGCAGGTTAGCTGATTTTGATATAATTAATTTTTTCGGCAAAATTTGCGAGAAAGTACATTTTTAGATTTGTATTTTCTGGTGAGCGCAAATGTGGATCTTCATTTATCAGTCGAAAAGCGTCACTTCTCGATGTTTTAAGAATTTCATGATCTATAATTGGATTCGCTAAGCGAAAGACAGGCAGACCATGCTGGCGTGTTCCAAAAAATTCACCCCATCCACGTAATCTCAGGTCCTCTTCCGCGATCAGAAATCCATCTGTAGAATTTGTCATAATTTTTAACCGTTCCCGGGCGATCTCTCCTACCTGATTAGGGGTTTTTAAAATGCAATAGGATTTCTTTTCCCCCCGGCCAACACGACCACGAAGCTGATGCAGTTGTGATAATCCAAATCGTTCCGCATGTTCAATCAACATAATCGTCGCATTGGCAACGTCAACACCAACTTCTATTACAGTCGTTGAAAACAGAATTTGAATCTTACCCTCAGAAAACTCACGCATGATCCTTTCTTTTTCGTCCGATTTCAATCGCCCATGGATAAGCGCTGTTTTATACGCTTTAAACTCACTCTCCCTGAGCTGATTATAACTTTCAGTGGCAGACTTTAAATCAATCTTCTCAGATTCCTCGACCAGCGGATAGACGATAAATACCTGTTCACCGCTTTCGACACGCTTTTTTATGAACTCATAAATTTTATTTGTTTTGTTTTCAAATCGCCACAGAGTTTGAGTGGCAGGCCGTCCTGCCGGCATTTCATCGAGAATTGAGACATCCAGATTTCCATATACCGTTAAGGCTAAAGTTCTTGGAATCGGGGTGGCGGTCATAACCAGCACGTCCGGGCTCCTGCCTTTTTCTCTTAAACGGCTTCTTTGGATAACCCCAAATCGATGCTGTTCATCGATAATAATCAGGCCGAGCTTTTTAAATTTTACACCTTCCTGGATTAATGCATGGGTGCCAATGGCGATCAGAGGTTTTCCTGATTGCATCAACAAATCCACTTCTTTACGCCTCTCAACGGTCGTACTCTTTGTTAATAGAAGGACTTCAACAGACAAATCTTCCAATATTTTTGAGATATTCAAATAATGCTGTTCTGCCAACACCTCTGTCGGCACCATCAAAACCGCCTGGAACCCATTATCAATAGTGAGAAGCATGACCATTATCGCTACCAGGGTTTTTCCCGATCCCACATCTCCCTGCAGGAGCCTATTCATCGGATGCGGATTTTTCATATCCCTGCGAATTTCCTTCACAACCCTTTCCTGGGCTGCTGTCATTTTAAAGGGCAACTGGTGATAAAGATCTTTCAGGCGATCGCTTGATTTATTGAATGAATAGCCTGGTTCATCTTTACTTGTATATCTATGCTGCAGAGCAAGCATAAGTTGGATAAAGAAAAATTCTTCATATTTGAATCTGTAGATAGAATGCTTAAGATTTTGTACGGTGCCGGGAACGTGCATCTCCCTGAAGCCCGTCGGCCTGTCCGGAAAATGGTAATTCACACATATTGATTGGGGAAGATTTTCAGTAATTTCTGGCAAGTCGGAAGAAAAGACGGATTGAAATATCTTTCTAAATGTATATGAATTTAATCCTGCTTTTTTAAATTCATCGCTTCCCGGATAAACCGGGACAATTTTGCCGGTATTCAGCACTCCGGAAAGATCATCATCCCCCAACCGGTCATAATCGGGGTGAACCAGTTGATAGCCCCGATAAAAATTGACTTTTCCTGATAATGATACCCATTCCCCTACTTTAAACAGATCTTTAAACCACCGGGCCTGGTTAAACCAAACGGCTTCAAGAAATCCCTTTCCGTCAGATATTACCAGATAAAATACAGGTTTTCTGCCTCGTCTGATTCCGGCCGCTTCAATTTTCCCGATAACGGTTACTTCTTCACCCTTTTTCAGGTCAGATAGTGAAACGATATTTGAACGGTCAAGATATTTTCTCGGAAAAAAATGAAGCAGGTCGCTGATAGTGTAGATACCAGCCTGTTCCAGGGCTTTTGCTCTTTTCGGACCAATGCCCTTGATGTACTGGAGTTGAGTGGTCATTTAAGAGATAAGATACTTCATTTCTTTGTAGGGTTGCTCTGATTGGATTTTATAGTTCCATCCTCTAATTCCACAACACGCTCCGCCTGGGTGGCCATCATTTCATTATGGGTGACAATAATAAAGGTCTGATCAAACTTTTTATTTAATTCTAAAATCAATTCATACAGAGCCTGGCTGTTTTGTCTATCAAGGTTTCCGGTTGGTTCATCGGCCAGCACCAGTTTAGGGTTATTTATAAGTGCACGTGCAACAGCAACCCGCTGTTGTTCACCCCCTGATAATTCAGACGGTTTATGGCTGAGGCGATCAGCAAGTCCAATTTCATTTAATAACTTCTCAGCCCTGTCTTTAATGGCCGGGATATCCCCCCCCTTATACATCATACCGGGAATCATAACATTTTCTAATGCTGTGAACTCGGGAAGCAGATGATGAAACTGAAAGACAAAACCGATGGCCTTATTTCTAAAGAGGGCCAGATCTTTATCCTTTAAAACGAAAAGATTCTCACCATCGATCAGAACCTCACCGGATGATGGCCGGTCCAGGCCACCAATGAGATGGAGCAGAGTACTTTTCCCGACACCTGATGGCCCCATGATGACAACATTCTCTCCGATTTCCAATTCCAGGTTTATTTTCTTCAATACCTCAACTTCCTGTGGGCCCGTCTGATAGGTTTTACAGAGATCTTTTATGATTAGAATTTTACTCATAACGTATCGCTTCCACTGGGTATAATCTTGATGCTTTATAGGCCGGATAGACCGATGCTAAGAAACACAGAATCAATGCGATACCTGGTATAGCAACAAAATCGACCAATTGCATTTCAATCGGGAGTGAATTTATGATATAAACGTCAGCCGGTAATGATACCAATTTATATTCCAACTGGAGAAAGCCAACGGTATAACCAATTAAACAGCCTAAAAAAGTACCAATAATACCAATACCCATACCCTCGTACATAAATATTTTCATGATGCTGCTTGATGTGGCTCCCATACTTTTTAAAATACCAATTTCCCGGGTTTTCTCCATTACAATCATAATAAGCGAGCTGATGATATTGAAAGCTGCTACCATAATAATCAGGCTCAAAATAATAAAGGCGCCCCATTTTTCAATCTCCATCCAACTGAATAATGATTTGTTTAATTCAAACCAGGTTAAGGTTGTAAAGGGATACCCTAACTCTTCTTCGATGCGTAAGGCAACCTCACCGGCTTTATAGTAGTCATCGACTTTAATTTCTACCCAGGTAATACCATCAGGCATGTTGAATAACTTTTGTGCAGATTCCAGCGATACAAATGAAAATATCCTGTCATACTCATAATATCCAAATTCAACGATGCCTGCCACATAGAATTGTTTTACATTCGGTTGACTGAAAATGCCACCTTCTTTTGGGATTGTAAATAAGGTAACCACCTCACCAATATTCAGGGCCAGCAGACGGTCTGCCAGATATCGTCCCAGAATAATGCCGGATAACATTTTTCCATTAATCTCTTTTTCACTAAAATCAAGTTCACCCAGTTTTATTTTTTCACGGATATTTGAGATCTTTGTGATCGACTCAAGATCAATCCCCTTTACGGCTGTAGGACGCTGGGTATAGCCGGATCTAATCATACAGTCTTCCCGGATAACCGGTGAAGCACCGATGACTTCAGGTTGTTTTTCAGCGACCTTTAGTAATTTTTCCTTTTCAGTAATCGTCTGATTATAGAATTTACGTAAACGGATATGGGCATCAGCATCGATCAATTTTGAGCGGACCTCCGATTCAAATCCATTCATTACCGAAAGAACCAGGATCAGAGCCGTTACACCAATGGTAACCCCGGCAATGGAAACAAAGGTGATAATTGAGATAAAACCGGTTCTTTTTTTGGCTCGAAAGTATTTTTTAGCGACAAATGATTCAAATGACATTCTTATTACGTCCCTTCTGGTCTCATCTGTGGAAAAAAGATAACATCCCGGATGCTTGCGGAGTCAGTTAGAAACATGACCAGACGATCGATACCGATCCCAAGACCTGCTGTAGGCGGCATGCCATATTCCAATGCCCGGAGATAATCCTCATCAATCACCTGGGCTTCTTCATCACCCCGATCACGTAATTTCATCTGATCAAGGAATCGCTCTCTCTGATCCAGAGGATCATTGAGTTCACTAAAAGCATTACCAATTTCCTTGCCTCCGATTATTGGCTCAAAACGTTCAACTAACCGGGGATTGTCGCGATGTTTTTTTGCTAATGGCGACATTTCTACCGGATAGTCCATGATAAAAGTCGGCTGGATTAATTTTGGCTCCACATGATCTCCAAAAATCTCATCTACCAGTTTTCCATATCCCATAGAAGAATCCTCTTTAACCCCAAGTTTTCGTGCTGTTTTCCTAAGAGTGGATTCATCCATGTCACGGATATCAACGCCGGTGTATTTCTCAATCGCATCAAACATAGATAATCTTGACCAGGGGGTTGCAAGATCAATCTCATATCCCTGGTAGGTAATTTTCGAGGTTCCTTTTACTTCCTGTACCACATAATTAATCATCTTTTCCACAAAATCCATCAGCCAGGTATAATCCTTATAAGCAATATAAAGTTCCACCTGTGTAAATTCGGGATTATGGAACCGGTCAATTCCTTCATTACGGAAATCCTTGGCAAATTCGTAAACACGTTCCATGCCACCGACGATCAATCGTTTAAGGTAGAGTTCATTGGCAATCCGCAGATAGAGATCAATATCCAGGGTATTATGATGGGTAATAAAGGGTCTTGCTGCTGCACCACCATATATTGGTTGGAGAATCGGGGTTTCTACTTCCAGAAAATCATAGCTATTCAAAAACGCCCGGAGAGAGGTAATGATTTTACTTCTGGTGATAAAGACTTCCCGCACTTCCGGATTTACGATTAAATCCACATAGCGTTGCCGGTATCTCATTTCTATATCGGCAAATTGATCGAAGACTTTTCTTTCATCCTCTTCAATTTTTTCTTTTACAATAGGCAAGGGTCGTAATGATTTTGATAAAAGTTGAAATTTTTCAGCTAATACAGAAACTTCTCCTGTACGGGTTTTGAATACTCTTCCTTCAACTCCGGTTAAATCACCAATATCCAATAGTTTAAAAAGATCAAATGTATCATCGCCTACATGGTCTTTTCTTATATACACCTGAATTCTTCCCCTCCGGTCCTGTAAATGAAAAAAGGCCGCCTTGCCCATCAGGCGTACGGACATTATGCGTCCGGCGATCGATACCGATTTATCTTCCAGCTCTGAATAATTTTCCAATATATCTGAAGAGAGATGGCTCTGCTCAAAACTATAAGTGTAGGGATTTACACCCATATCCGCCAATGTATTCAATTTTTCTCTTCGCAGAACCATTATTTTATTTAAATCTTCCACTCATTACTCCTGTTCATCGATGAACTTATTTACTTTCGGACGAGAAATTCTCTTATAAAAGGATCCAGGCTCCCATCCATGACGGCTTGTGTATTGCTTGTCTCATAGTCCGTGCGATGGTCCTTTACAAGGTTATAAGGATGAAATATATAAGACCGGATTTGACTACCCCAGGCAATATCTTTCTTTTCCTTTTCCATCTTCTGCTTTTCTTTTTTCTGCTCTTCCACTTTGAGTTTATAGAGCCGGGCAGCAAGAATCTTCATGGCATTTGCCTTATTTTTATGCTGTGAGCGTTCGTTTTGACATTGCACAACAACTCCGCTTGGTATATGAGTAATCCTGATTGCGGAGTCTGTTTTATTCACATGTTGACCGCCCGCCCCACTGGCCCGATAAGTATCAATTCTTAAATCAACCGGATTTATATCGATATCTATTTTGGTATCGATTTCGGGTAAGACAAATACAGAAGCAAAAGAAGTATGGCGTCTTTTATTGGCATCGAAGGGTGATATTCTTACCAGGCGATGAACCCCTGCTTCCGCCTGCAAATAGCCATAGGCAAAAGAACCGGCCACTTCAATCGTCACACTCTTTATTCCAGCTTCATCTCCGCTTTGAAGATCCATGATTTCGGATTTAAATCCCGCATTCTCACAATAGCGCAGATACATACGCATAAGCATTTCAGCCCAGTCCTGAGATTCAGTTCCACCCGCTCCGGGATGTATAGTCAGCAAGGCGTTACGACGGTCCATTTCACCAATAAACATCCGTCTGAATTCGAGATTGTCCACCTCTTTTTCAAATTTTTTTAAATTGCGTTGAATTTCAGGTTCAATATTTTCAGAGGAATCCTCTTCCTGTAATTCAATCAGAACTTCAATATCCTCAAGTTGTTCATGCTGAGAGTCCCAATCATCAACCCAGGATTTACGGTCATTTATTTCTTTAAGAACACGCTGGGCTTCTTCATTATTATCCCAGAATCCCTGTTCATGGGTTTTCTTTTCAATCTCTGCTATTTCTTCACGTTTTTTATCGATGTCAAAGAAAACTCCGGAGGTTTATCAACTTCTTTCTTGCAACATCAAGACGTTCTTTAATCTCTGAATTCATCTTTCCTCCATGTATCTCAGGTAAATTATTTAACCTGAATTATTCATAACGCATCCCGCACCTGCGGGATGCAAACAAAAAAAAATTGTCCCGCCCGCCTCGGGCGGGGGCAAACACGAATTATCACGAATTGGTCAACGAAATTCACGAATTAATTTTAATATTTGATTAATGTAACGACGCGATTAATCGCGTCGCTACTTCTTCTATGTCATTCTGTAGGAATCTTCCTGCTTGTCGAAATCATATCAGCAAGTTGGAAGATCCTTTCTGGATGACATCAAAACTTTGCTAATCTCCCAAGGCGATCCGCCAGGCGGAAATAGCAAAGTTATAATTGTAATCCCGAAATTTATGAATCCTTCAGGCTAAGCAAATATTTCAGTACAGCTTTCAATTTACTTCTTTTTACAGAGTATGGCAAGGTTACTAAACCCTGAAAATGAGACAAAAAAAATCCTTCTTAACAAATCTCGTTAAGAAGGATTAATTTCGATATATTATTAGTGACCTACTCTTCCAATATTTCCCTGATCTTTTCGATCTCCAGATCTGCTTCCTCGCGGATTTTTCTGATTTCCTCAAGTTCTTTCTCCATGTCGGCAGCTTTATCTTTTTCTTCCATGAGCCTTTCATAGAAATCAATTCGCCGTCTGATTTCCGGGTTGTCAACCCCACCGCCATATTGGGTACGTACTCCTGCCGGAAGAATGCTGAATTTAATGCCCATCTGAACACGCCAGGGCGGATAATTTTTGGGCAGATCCAAACGATCTGACCAATCGGGTACGCCGCTTGTACGTTGCCTTTCGTCCGGTGAAATCCTGATATCAACACCTAAGTCAAAAGCCATCCATGTGTAGGGCGCATAGCTGATGGAGGGGGTTAGAAAGGCATAGTCCTCGGCGCTGTAGACAAATGGATCCGGGATTGTTGTATAAAGTCCACCCCAGATCTCCACCCAGAATTTGAATAATCCGGCAGGGATAGTTGAAGAAAGCATAATGCGTAATTCCGATGAGCTAACCGTAGCGGTACGTGTTGTCCCACCCTTAATATTTAGCTCATTACCCTTTTCATTGTGATTCCACCAACCGGCATTCAGATGTAACCCAAGACCCTGATCGGGGAGATAGGCATTTTTGTAATAAGATATGCCACCAAAAAAACCGTATTCTAACCCTCCGCTATAAAACGAGGCCCAGGGATAATTATTGACCTCCGCTGTAGGGAACAGAACTGTACCCCAGAGAGCACCGGCAAAATGTCCATATTCAAAATTGAAAGATCCGGCTTTAAGGGTCAGAAATACATTATCCGGAACATTGGCTGTAGTGGAATGATGGTTATCCTGATATACCCGGATACCGAGGGTGGCGTCAAGATGCTTAAAAAGACCATAGGAAACGGACGTATTACCAGCGACGATCCACCAGTTAGCGGCCTGAAAGTCAGGCGGCGACTGACCGATAAAATCACCTAACTTTGTATAAAAATTGAGATTGCCCCAAAAGTCCCAGCGGCCCGGCATCAGAACACGCCCTTCCTGTGTGTGGAAGAGCCCGATGCTTCCCGTTGTTGCCGGACTCTGGCTATAGGCAAAAGGTACCAACATCAATATATATAAGAGAAGAATTAGTTTTCTCATCTCATGCCCTTAGTCGATCGGAGTCGTTGCGTCGCCCGATGATTATCCTTCTTCTTCCAGGATCTGTTTTAATTCTTCCAGTTCCTTTTCAGCTTCTTCACGTTCACGCTTCAACCGATCCAATTCCTCCTGGACATTGTCGATTCGCTCTCTCTCCTCGATAATATTCTGGAAGAAATCAACCCGTTTCTTAAAGCGGTCACGTTCCAATTCTTCCGGCGTTTGATCGGTTGGGGATAATGGTAAGAGCGTAAAATTCAAACCCATCCACACTTTCCAGGGTGGATAATTGGGCAGGTCTAAATCTGTTCGCCACGGTGGTACGGTTTCTTCCACATTTTCTGATATCAGAACATCCACCCCAAAATCGAAATACATCCAACGATAGGGTTTATATCTGATCGAAGGTGTCACATAGGTGTAGGGTTCGCGGCTGTAAACCATCGTATCAGCCTGCTCGATCCAGGAGATGCCATAGACTTCCAGCATCAGATCGACCATACCGACAGGATAGACAAGTCCTAATCCATATTGTAATTCAGAGGCATTAAATCCAGGCTTCCTGCCCCGGCTATCGACGACTGTTCCGGCATCGTTATGTGTATACCAGCCGAGGTTCAGGTGAGCAGAAAAATTACGGCTTAACAGATAAGGATCAACATAATAGGACAAAAAGCCCTGAAGACCAAACTCAACCTTACCGCTCGAATATTCCGCCCAGACATAGTTGGGCACTTCAGATAATGGAAAACGAAAATTTACCTGACCACCCCCGTAGAGATGACGACTCCCTAAGGTGAAAGAACCGGTTTTTAAACTAAGGAACAAGTCGTCAGGAATATTTGCATTTACATTGATATTCGTATCCTGGTACCAGCGTATCCCCAGGGCCAGATCGAGATGATTGACGATTCCGTAAGTCGCCCAGAAATTGCTGGCGACAACCCAGTAATTGACTGCTGCGAAATCATCGGGAGGTGAAATTATATTGGTCCACTCCCCCAATTTCGTGTAAAAATTCATATTTGTTTGAATTTCCAGACGTCCCTGTTCAAAAGTTCTTGCCGTTTGTGTATGGATCAATGACCAACTACCGGTCGTCGGGGTTTGAGCAAGGGCTATTGATGCAAGTATGAATATTAAAAATAGTGAGACGAGCCGCTTCATCCCATCCTCCCAAAATGATTAGATAATCCCATGAATATTATTAATTTATATTATTTTTGTCAAGCAAATGAGGCAAATAAAAATATTTACCGGGACCTTAAGAATATCAACAATTTATGAATAAAATCAAACTAATTCTACTACAAGCAGAATTTTACCTAAATAATAAATAAATATTACCACAAAGGCTCAAAACTATAATGATTATACTTAAAAAGTATCGGCCTCTTTAGGGATGTCTTTAAAAAAATTATAAGAATTTGAATCTATTATCTTTACAGGTTATTAATTTATAAGGCTTATCAAATAGATGGCGTTTACAATGATCGCAATATCTCTGACAATTCCAATAAACCGGGTAAAAACGTCATAGGCGCTTCCGGATACAATAATCGTATCACCCGGCTGCAGAAGCGGCAGCAGTTCACTATTGCCGGTTTGGATAAACTTTTCCACATCAACATTAATTACCTGTTGATTACTGCGAATGATCCGTACATCGCTAAGGCGGGCCGTGGATAACGGACCCCCGGCTGATGAGATTAAATCAATTAATCCGTAAGCACTGGGAATACTGTAGATCCCCGGGCGCTGAACATGACCCCATAAATTCACATTTATCAACAGGATATCGGTACCGCCAAGGATATACTGGGCAGGACGGTCCCCATACTGGATCGATGTTTGTGAATCCTGGGCGAAAGAGAATGTAACCAATAAGAAAATATAAATTATCGGTAGAAGTTTTTTCATTGTATTCCTGTATTATCGTATTAAAAATGTTTTCCACTTAGATTCTGATCCACTATTATCCTCATCAGGACCGACACTGTCTATCCGCCAT
>SDBT01019898.1_pt1 | contig 10509 bp, 12 predicted proteins | sample 2277101 | NCBI WGS metagenome assembly SDBT01 (sample SAMN10404973, study PRJNA504765) | marine sediment metagenome | isolation source: marine sediment core GS10_PC15, 103 cmbsf | place: Arctic Ocean: Southern Knipovich Ridge | collected 2010
CAGCAGCAGCAGCAGCAGCAGTTCCAGGTTGATCCCAGCATCGGGTTCCCGCCGCAGGGTGGACAACCGCCCCCGCAGTAACACTCAGTTAGCCCGCCTACTAAATTCAGTCGGCGGGCTAACTTTCATCTGGAGGACCTATGGCTGGATGGAACATCCGCATGCCAGATGCGGAGTATTTCGACCACACCACTCCGGGTCTGCAGGCTCTCGTCAACGAGGCCATGGCACAGAACGAGCTCGCGCTCGACACCGAAACAACAGGCCTCGTCGTCTACCAAGACATCGTTCTGTACTGGTCCCTGTCCTGGCCAGGCAGACGCATCACCCTCAACGTCTCCGCCCTACCCTTCTTCAAGGACGTCTTCGCAGACAGGACCAAGACGTGGATCTTCGCCAACTCAAAGTTCGACCTTCACATGTTGGCGAACATGGGCGTTTCAATTGCCGGCAGAGTACCCGACACCTGCGTGATGCACGCACTTCTCTACGAGGACATGCCACATGGGCTGAAGTTCATGGCCCAGCACATCCTCGGATGGAAATGGACGGACTTCCAGGACACCTTCGGCAAGATCAGCAAGAGGGACGGTGTCACACCTCGTGACGTCATCGAGCGGGCAGAGCAGAACAACTTCAACCTGCTCGTCGAGTATGCCGCCAATGATGCCTACGGAACCTTCGAGCTCTACCAATCACTGAAGAAGCAGCTCCAGGAATCCAACACCTACAGCCTCTTTGCTGACGTGCATCCGTGGAATATTCGAACGCTGTGGGACCTCTTCAGCAAGGTCGAGGTGCCGTACACCAAGGTGCTCTACAAGAACGAGCGCAACGGCATCAAGGTCAACCGAGCACGCCTGGAGGAGATCGAGCCGAAGGTCATCAGTCAGATGGCGCAGCTCGACAAAGACATTGCCAAGGAAGCTGGGTGGCTCGTCAACGTCAAGAGCAACGCCGATCTGGAAAAGCTGTTCTTCGAACAGATGAAACTCCCCGTCACCAAGATGACGAAGGGTGGGAAGTCTGGTGTTCGCAAACCATCCACGGACAAGGACGTACGAGCCAAGTTCGAAGACGACCACCTCGTCATCAGACTGATCAACAAGCGGATGAAGCTTGGCACCTTCTACTCTGGCTTCCTCGTGAAGATGCAGAAGCTGACTGATCAGTTCGATCGTATTCACACCCGCTTCAATCAAGACGTGACACGTACTGGGCGTCTTTCTAGCTCCACGCCCAACATGCAGAACGTCCCCACGCTCGAGAACGACGTCTGGCAGCTTCGCAAAGCCTTCATCCCCGAAGAGGGCAACGTCATCCTCGCTGGTGACTACGAACAGCTCGAGATGAGACTCGTGGCCGCCGGCTCGATGTCGAAGGACATGATCGACGTCTTCCTCAGAGGTTGGGACATCCACATGGGCAACGCCAGCTTGATGTTCAACATCCCCTACGAGGAGATCAAGCAGGCCAGGGCCATCAGCTCGAAAGTCAAAGAGGGTGAGCTCTCTGCCGATTACATGACCGATCGCGTGTTGGAGTGCCTCCAAGCTCGTGCTGCTGCCAAGAACATTGGCTTCGGCATGAACTACGGCATGGGTGCCAAGAAGCTAGCCAACGACATCGGCATCACCGTCGCCGAGGCGAAGATGAAGATCGAGCAGTACAAGAAGACCTACCCGGCTGTGACCGACTTCTACGCTGAGGCCATCGCTGAGTGTGAGCAATCTGGCTTCGCATTCACGGTACTCGGACGGAAACGAAGCGTTCCGGAGATCACCAGCCGCCGCAGCAACATTCGGTCTCGAGCAGAACGTATTGCTGTGAACACACCGATTCAGGGTAGCGCTGCCGACGTCTGCAAGATGGCGCAGATCCTCTGCGACAAGGCCAACCTCGAAGAACGCTTCGGTGTCTACCAGCTTCTCCAGGTCCACGATGAGATCGTCTTCGAAGGCCCCAAGGAGACAGCTCAGGAAGCCAAGGAAGAGATCAGGGACTGGATGGAGCACTCGCTCCCTCATGACCTAGCGCTGCCGCTCACAACGAGCATTGGTATCGGTCCCTCATGGGGGCAGGCACATTGAAGAGGAAGATCGACCTGGACTCGGAGATCGCTGCGGAGCTCGGGGTGGCCAAGAAGAGGGTGTCCCGCATCACGGACGCTTTCATCGACGCCATCCGGAGCCATCTCACGGACGGGACAGTTGTACACCTAGACGGGTTCGGCAAACTTCACGTCCACAAGGAGACCTACGGCGTACGACCACAGCTTCAAAACCCAAAGGGAGAAGAGATCACCACACCAGTAGCCGTACCGGTCAAACACAAAGTACACTTCGCCAAGGCACAACCATTCAAACTACAGCTACAACAACGCTGGAAAGAGGACAACGCCATGGAGAAGTACGGAGTAGATGAAACAGTCAATCAAGAGGGACTCGAGAAGGCAGCAGCCCAAGGCTGTCCCAAGTGTGCGGCGAAGCTGGAGAAGCACGGAAGCGTGCTGATCTGCCCGACCCACGGCTCGGAGCCCTTCGAGCAGAAGAGAAATGGCGACAACAAAAAGCAAAGCTAAGACAAAAAAGAAGGCACCGAAGAAGGCACCGAAGAAGGCGGCGCCAAAGAAGCAGACCAAGAAGCCCTCAAGAGCGAGGGCGGTCTTGGCGCCGGCGCCTACTTCTCCAGCTACTCGACGTGATGCCATCCGCGACTTGATGGGACAGGTCAATGAGCCAGGCCACAAGGTCATGGCCTTCGCCGACGAGGCGCCGACCACCTACAAGCTTCGACGACCCTTCGGCATCATGCAGCTGGACATAGACACCGGTGGTGGAGCCCCCGCCGGTGGGCTCACAGCTCTCACAGGGCCCGACAACGCCGGCAAGACGTACTTGATGTACCTGCTCATGGCGTTCCATCAACGTCTCTACGGCCACAATGCATCCATGTTCTTCGCCGCCACCGAAGGCGGGTTCGACATCGAGGCCGCACGCACCTTCGGGGTCAGGGTCGCTTACCCAGACGCCATGATCTACGAGTGGTCTGAGAACCGTCGACTGCTTAACCTGCCACCCTTCACCAAGGAGGAGCTCCTCTGGCTCAAGGATGAGGTGGGCGTCGTCACAGTCATCCAAGGAGACACTGGCGAGGAGATCCTGGACACGGTCCTCAACTGCGTCCGCTCAGGGCTCTTCCACTTGGGCTTCGTCGACAGCATGTCCAACCTCATGCCGGAGGCAGATGCAGACAAGGACCTCAGTCAGGCTGAGAAGCGCGCTGCTCGAGCAGGCCTCGAGACGAGGTTCATCAAGCAGTACATGCCCATCACCAACACGCTCGACGGCCGGAACTTCACCAGCCTCATCATCGCGCAGCAAGTACGGGCCAACCAGGAGAGAGCCAGCGCCCCCTCCAACATGCAGAAGTACATCAAGAGGTGGGTGTCCACAGGCGCATGGGCGATCCGCCACGGCAAACTACTCGACGTCTGTATTACCTCTGGTGAAAAGATCAGACGAACACGTAACAGTGTGGAGTCGATTGCCGGCAAGCACATGAAGTGGGAGCTGCTCAAAGGCAAAGCAGGTACCCACGACAACATCAGCGGTGAAGCGAGGTTCTTCTACCCACCCTACTTCGGTCAGGGCGTCGACCTCCACGACTCAGTCATCATGACCGGCATGCGACACGGAGTCCTCTACGAAACAGAGACAGGAAGGGTCTCCATGAAGACAGCGGCGGGTAAGGCCATGGTCATCGCACCAAACCTCAAGCATCTACCCAAACTCATGCAGATCGACTTCGAGTTCGAGATGGCGATCCGACGAGAGATCCTCGCAGCGAGGGGGATCAATTGCCTCTATCAGTGAAGCTGAGAGCGCAAACCACCGGGGAGGTGTGCCCTATGTGCAACCTCTTCGCAGCCTACGTCTTCACCATCCGAACAGATGATGGTGAGGACTCTCTCACGACCTGCGCACGATGCCTCGAAGACCGAGGTGAGGTGACGTTCTTCCCAGAACCCACCGGCACAGCCCGACCCATCAAGGCCAAACGCATCCGCAAGCTCGCCCAGGAACAAGACCAGCAGGTCATGGGCGGACTCACCAAGGGGCGTGTCCAGCCCGCATCAGGAAGCCTCACCGGATATAAGGGCGACGGCAGAGTCACCGGGTCTCACCGAATTGAGACGAAGTTCACCTTCGCTCAGACCTTCAAGCTCAGGCTCGCCGATCTGGCCAAGATCAAAGGCGAGTGCTGGGGCCTGGAGCGACCTGTTGTCATCATCGACTTCAAGGATAAGCGCAGTGGAACTCTGCGCTCACGCTGGGCCTGCATCCCTCATTCCGACTGGGAGAAGTACGCGAATGTATCAACTGCTGACGATCGACGATCTGAAAACAATACCTGAAGAGGAGAGGAACAAACTCCTCGAGATGGTGATGAAGCTGAGTGACATCTACTTCGACTTCATCAAGAACGACGTCGAGTCTTTCGCCTACGAGACAGAGATCTTCGGGGAGACTACAAGGACTCCAGGCATCCATGCCTCTGAGGTGTCCAACTGCATGCGCAAGCTCGTGTACGCCATCCAGCATATGGAACGGAAGCCTTCATCCGATGATCGGAACATGAAAATGCGCTTTCGTCTCGGGCACGCAATCCATGGCATGGTTCAACGGGACTGGTACCGCATCGCTGAGAAGTCAGGCGGTCACATCATCTTCGAAGATGAGGTGAAGGTCGGACCCGAGCTCGGTGGTATGGCGGAGCTATGGAACATCCACTCCAGCTGCGATGGCATCCTCACCCTCTGCAGGCTCGTTGGCTCTCAGTGGGTACCTGTCATCCGTATCGGGATGGAGATCAAGACGGAGTCGGGGCCACAGTTCGAGAACCTCAAGTCCCCCCGGGACTACCACGAGGAGCAGGTGTGCATCTACCAGAACACCCTCAACCTGCCTTTCATGTGGCTCTTCTACTACAACAAGAGCAACTCCAACATCACCACCAGCTTCCCTCCGTGGTTGTTCAAATACGACGAGAACCTCTGGGACAAGTTGGAGATGCGATTCGTGAAGGCTACGCACCGCGCAGAGACCAACAACCTGCCCGACCGTGAGGAAGGCATGTATTGCAAATGGTGTCCCTTCAGCTGGACCTGCAAACCCAAGATCCTCAAGTACAAAAGGAGCCGCGGCACTCTGCCTGTGCTCTCACGAGGCATGATGCCAAGGAGTAACTCATGAGCCAAGGAGGGCTACATATACCGGGGCCCCTCGGCATCGGTGAGACACAAGAAGAAACGATTCAACGAACATGGTCAACCTTCGATGAGATGGAGCTGCACTTGGCACGGAACTACGGAGTCCACCCCCTCGAGCAGCCCCGTTGTGCCATTCCACGCATCACAGGGCACCTGCTCAACGATGCGAACAACCGAGAGTTCAGCCAGATCTACGCCAACTTCGGCGAATGGTTCGGCTACATCACATCGCTCTACGGCCGCATCCAGGCCAAGATCGTCGAGATCAACAACGAGATGAGCGACCTCGAAGTCCACAACCGGAAAGAGATGCTCAACGCATGGCGGCAAACCGGCGGCGTTAAGAAAGACAAGCCCACCGTTCAAGAGATGAGCGACTACAACGCTCTTCACCCCCGCCACCGAGAGCTACAACTCGACCACCAGCGGTGGGAGCAACAGCGACTGATCCTTCAACCCCGCAAGGAGCAGCTCAAGAAGGATTCTGATATCGTCTCACGACAAGTCACGATCCGAGGCCAAGAGATCGAGCGCAACCGACTCGGAGGCAACATGGCCGGCCGACGATTCCAACCGAGAGGTTCTGAATGATCCACATGGTCCTACCTGGTCTCCCGACATCCGTGAACGAGGCCTATTACAACCTCATCAAGAAGGGCAAAGACGGGAGGATGATGGCTATCCGCGTTCTGTCTGCCAAGGCCAAGAAGTACAAGCGTGAAACAGCCGCCTACATCGTCCAGAACTTTCCCTCCCAGCTGATGTTCTTCAAGCCCAACGTGCCCTACGGACTCGCCATCCAGTTTGCTTTCACGGCCCTAGAGAACAAAGGGTTTGCAAAAGGAAAGGCCAAGAGCCGATATAAGAGAGTTGATGTAAGCAACCGGTTGAAGATCATAGAAGACGTTCTTGCTGAAGTAGCGGCCATCGATGACAGCCAGAACTTGACTGCCATCATCGACAAGTGCAAACACTCCGTCGAGGAAACCCGCATCTGGGTTTGGGACATCGTCCAGGAGGGAGAGTTTCCTGATGCCGTCCTCAACGCGCTTAGAGGCATGTAACCAAACTGAGCTCTATCAGATCTGCCGAAAGGCGGGGCTCTCCGCACACCCAACCGCTACACGCCAGCACCTCATCGCCCTCCTCCTGGGTGATGAAGAACCGTCCATCAACGAATTCGAGCACCCCATCGACTCTTGGCGTCACGCCATCATGAAGTTCATAGACGAACACTGGTCCATGCTCGAAACTCAACTCACTTGCCCGGCTAAAACGAGAGACCCTAGGTCTTGTTTTAACTGTGTCGACGCCCAAGTTGTCACCTGTGTCGTCAGCAACAGAGACAACGAACACCTGATACAGCTCCACCGAAGGAGAAACTGATGAGCTCAATGATCACACCTCAGAATGCACCCCGAGACTCCGGCGCCCTTGCCGGCCAATCACGTGCGATGAGATTCCGTCTGGCCCTGAGCTGCGAGATGTTCCAACCAGACTCACCGGAGGAGGCGGCCTTCATTGGCAAGGACGCAAATGCGCAGGCAGCTGAGCTGCTTGCCGCTCTGAACCGGTGGGACGTCGCCGGCGGCGGAAACGGAGCCGCGGCCGCAGCACCGATGCAGCAACAGCCACCACAGCAGCAGCAGGCGCCTCCAATGCAGCAGCAGCCGGCTGTCGGACCTCCGGGTATGGCTCCGCCACCCATGCAACAGGGTCCGCCTCCGATGCAACAGCAACAGACGGCACCCCCGCCAATGCAGCAGCAACAGCAGGCACCTCCGCCGATGCAGCAACAGCAGGCGGGTCCGCCTCCAATGCAGCAGCAGCAGCCTCAACCGCCACCACGACAGCCCGTTACTTCTGCTGACCCCACCAATGCCGGTACAGCTGCGCAGCCCCAACAGCCCCCCGCTGGTGCAGGTGCAAGCGTCCTCATCCAGGCCGTCCAGGCAGTTCAACAGGCCACCACGTCCATGCTCACCAAGGTCGACGCGCTCGGCAGCAACCAAGGTCAGCTGAATCAGCAGGTTGCCCAGATCCACCAGTGCGTCATGGGGATGGCCAAGACCCAACAGGCCCTCGCCGTGTTGATCTTCATGGTGGCTGAAGGCAGTCTGGGGTTGAACAAGTCCCAGCTCGCCAAGATGGTGGCCATGGACACCGAGGAATCCCTCGCTCAGCTGCTGATCACAGCTGGTGGTCCGGGAAAAGGCTAGAAGTCTCATTGTGGCCTGGATGCTCCCTGCCCAAGGCGGGAGACGTCGTCAACATCGAAGACGTAGACAGCATGGGTCTCGAAGACCTCAAGGCCCTTGGGCGAAGCCTGGGAGTCATCAACTCGCACTACGAGCTTGATGAAAAGACGTTGAGGGCGCAGCTCCATAGCTGTGCCCTCTAGCGAAGAGGAAGTAACGCCGTCGTGTAGAAAGAATTACATGTGCGACGTCGTGTACTCAGAACTGTATGCCCTCGCCCTGCTAGAACCCTGGCGGGCAGGACAAGGTCGTGTGAACGCTCTGGACCCGACCTGGCAAGGATGGGAGCCCCCTCCGTGCAATGGAGAGATCGAGTGGGAGATCCAAACGGGATGGTGGATATGCAAAGGGTGCGGACACGTAAGTTGTCTCACGTACCAAGAGCATCTCCCCATCATCAAACCGTTCTGGTTCCTACTCGAAAGCTTGGGGTTCTTCTTCCTCAAAAGAGCTGAACAGGGATGTACTTTGAGCACCTCGCTCAACCAACTGATGTTCGTCGCTGGCACCGCGTCGCGCTATGCAGCAACGACGCCTCCAGAACTCATTGGACAGTACGTCAACGCCCTGGTCGTCAAGTGAGAGAACGGGGTCTATGTTGGCGCAGACCCCTCTCTTTTTAGCTACTTCTTCTTGATGATCCGGATGCCACTGATCTTCGGCCGGGGCTTCACGATCGTTCCAGTCGAGCTCTTTGACTCCTCGGAGGTGGGCGACAAGATCTTGGACGAACCGATCTTCGGCGCCGCTCCCACCACCGTACCGGCTGCACTACTCGAAGCGGAAGGAGTAGAGACCTCTGTCAAGATCTCGGATGAGCTGATCTTCGGTATGGCGCCCATCACTGTGCCAACGGAGCTCCTCGGGATCGGGACAGGCGCAGCCGACAAGATCTTAGATGAGGAGATTTTGGGTGAGGGTCCCCTAACCGTACCAACCAAGCTCCTCGAAGTTGAAACGAGAGGTGCCTCAGACAGGATCTTGGACGACCCGATCTTCGGTATGGGAGCAGTGAAGGCTTTACCGGGATCGGGCCCATCAAACAGCTCCTCAAGCAGAGCCTCGATCTCTTCCTCAGGTATGAACCCAAACCCCCTAGTTGGGATTAGGTGAATCCCAGTCGGGTTCTCAATCCCCAACCCTCGGGTGATGATCAAGCTCACGGAGTGGGCACTCGCTCAAACACCGCGGTAGACGTGGGATTACCAGATGCATCTAGAAGATCGAACACCAACAAGGGTGTGGTCTCATCAGCCGCGAAGAAGGTCATCTGGTTGGTTGTTGTATCGATCTTCCAACGTCCGGACTCTACCAACTCAGTCAACTGTGCTGCAGTGAGGATGGTCTCGATGGTGCCGACACCTGTCGTCGGGTTGGTTTGGATACCATCCAAAGCCAAACGGAAGCGCAACTGTTCACGTTCCGTGCCGGACCAGTCCCCGGTGAGCCCGGTGAGATCGAGCGTGAGGCCACTAAGGTTGATAACGGCGTCCTTGCTGGTACCAGCGATTCGGATCCCATCTCCCAACGACAACACATCCGCATCGATCCTAACTTGAGCACCGCCGTGACACTCGATGTCCACCTTCGTAGTTGTATTGCCGAGAGCGATGTTAGAGATCGCAAGCCGACCGCTCCAGTCGAATACACGGAGTAAGAAGGTTGATGTCCCACCCAAATCAATATCGACAACCGAGTCGTCGGCCGATCTACAATTGATCAGGGTCGCCCCGCTTGTGAAACCAAGCCCGGGATCGAAAGTGCAGTCGATGAACGTGCCATCCAAGCCGAACGCATCTTTGAGGTGACATTCCTCAGCCGTGAAGGCGAACGGGAAACTATTCACATGCGTGCCCGTGAGTGTCATGCCGACGACGCGAGAGCCAGCCAAATCCTGCCCATTGAAGTTGAGCATGGGGAGACGATAGCTCGAGGCGATGAGCCAATCGAAGTGAGTTTGGGTCATCAGGACCACACCGAAATTGATGACCCAGTAGGCCGTGCGACCTAGTGCGTCTGCGATCGTTCGTGCGGCTACTTCTGTGCTCACGGGATTGGTAAGCGTCCCGTTCCCGATCGTCGTGCTCGTGTTGGCAGCTTGCGGGTCGATAGTGACCGCCACACCAATCGGTGTCATGTACATGGCGTGCAGCAGGGACTCTTCAAGGCTTCCGATCGTCGGACTGAACGAGAGAGCGGTCACCAGGTCCAGGCCCCCCGTGAGCCCCGTAAGGTCGGGCACCACCGAACTCAAGTTGGTGAAGGCGTCCTGGGTGGTGCCGGCGATCCGGATCCCAGCTCCCAACGTCAACACGTCCGCGTCGATCCGAACCTTAGCGCCGCCGTGGCATTCAATGTCGACCTTGGACGACGCATTGTTCATGTCGGAGATCGCGAGCCGGCCGCTCCAATTGAACACACGAAGCAAGAAGGTCGTCGTGCCGTCCATGCCGATGTCCAAAACCGTATCGTCGGACGAGCGACAATTGATCAAGGAGGCCCCACTAGTGAAACCGACCGGTGAATCGAAGGTGCAATCCACAAATGTTCCGTCCATCCCAGAGACGCCGAAGCCAACGAAACAATCCTCGGCGCGGAACGCGAACGGGAAGGAGTTATTATGGATGCCTGCGAGCGACATCCCAATGACTCGAGTCCCCGCCAAGTCCTGGCCGTTGAAGTCGAGCACCGGGTCTCGGTAGCTCGAGCCGATGAGCCAATCGAAGTGGGTTTGCGTCATCGTGACCGTGCCAAAATTGATGACCCAGTAGGCCGTGCGTCCAAGGGCGTCCGCGATCGTTCTGGCCGCGACTTCCGTACTCACGGGGTTGGTGAGTGTGCCGTTCCCGATCGTGGTGGCCGCGTTAGCAGCTTGGGGATCGATGGTGACCGCCACCCCGATTGGTGTGTCATACATCGCGTGAAGCAGAGCTTCCTCGTGACTCCCCAACACTGGCGTAAAGCTGAGTACCTCGGAGA
>SDBT01019899.1_pt1 | contig 10509 bp, 8 predicted proteins | sample 2277101 | NCBI WGS metagenome assembly SDBT01 (sample SAMN10404973, study PRJNA504765) | marine sediment metagenome | isolation source: marine sediment core GS10_PC15, 103 cmbsf | place: Arctic Ocean: Southern Knipovich Ridge | collected 2010
ACGTACTAGAGACCCAATATAAGACAAAAACCGGAAAATTAGTCTCCGTAGAAGTCACTGCTCATTTCTTGGATATTGGAGAGAAGGGGGTTGTAACTGTATGTACTAGAGACATTACTGAACAAAAAAGAACGAAGGAAGAGCTAGAAGATAAACAAAAAGCTTTGTTAAACCTGCTGGAGGATATTCAAGAGGAAAAACAGATTTCAGAAAAAAGAGCGGGAGATCTATTGAAATACCAGTTGGCAGTTGAAAATGCATCAGACCATATTGTTATTACCAACTCTGAGGGTAAAATTATTTACGTGAATAAAGCTGCTGAAAAATTAACTGGTTTTTCGAAGAAAGAAGTAATCGGAAAGAACCCTAGTATTTGGGGTGGGCAAATGGGCGCGGAATACTACAAAAAAATGTGGCAGACTATTAAATTTGATAAAAAGCCTTTCGCAGGTGAGATTATAAACAAGAATAAGAACGGGAAAAATTATGAAGCTTCGGTACGAATCTCTTCCGTTTTGAATAGAAAAGGTGACGTTATGTTCTTTGTGGGTTTGGAGAGAGATATAACGGAACAAAAGAGAATCGAGAAGTCAAAGACAGAATTCGTGTCTCTGGCATCTCACCAGCTACAGACCCCGCTAACTTCAGTGAGGTGGAATGCCGAATTAATTCTTGATTCAGATAAAAAAGAACACAATCTAACTGCTAAACAAAAAAGATACGTCAACGATTTATATAAAAGCACTATCCGGACGATTGAGTTGATTAACTCCTTGCTGAATGTGTCTCGAATAGAGCTCGGAACTATTAATGTCGATCCAGAGCCGACGGATATTAAAGAAATTTGCGTAAGCTGTACCGATGAGATACAGAAGGAGCTTCTTTCTAAAAATATTAAATTCGAACCCCATTATGATCCTGGTCTACCTAAAATTAATGTTGACCCCATATTCTTTAGAATGATCATGATCAATCTTTTGGCTAATGCCGTAAAATATACCAACCCGGGTGGGAGTGTAAGACTTGATGTGACCAAGGGGAAGGACGGGATCCAGATCAAGATTACCGATACGGGCGTCGGTATTCCGAAAAAGCAGCAAGATAGGATGTATGCCAAATTCTTTAGAGCTAACAACGCCCAGATGCTTAGTGAAGGAAGCGGACTGGGTCTATATATTGTTAAATCAGTTTTGGATAAAACAGGAGGGAAGATCTGGTTCGAATCAGAAGAGAATAAGGGGACAACCTTCTATGTGCTGATACCGCTGACGGGCATGAAGAAGCTCAAGGGGACAAAAGGGTTCTCGTTTACCTAGTATTGCGTACTGAACCCTAATTTATTAAAATATATATAGAAATTAAATGTGTGGATAACCGGAGGCTATCCACATTATTAACCAAAATATGCGAAAAGTATTAGTTGTCGAAGACGAAAAGGTCTTACTTAACGTTCTAAAGGAAAAACTAGAAGATGATGGTTGGGACGTCGATACGGCTTTGGATGGAGTAAAGGCCATTAGTAAAATAGAGAAAGGTGCTTATGATCTTATTTTATTGGATATAATGCTTCCGAAAAAGAACGGTTTTGAGGTCCTAAAATTTTTGAGGAAAGAATTAGCATCGGATGTTCCGGTGATTGTTTTATCCAACCTGGGATCAGATGAAGATATTAAGAAAGCTATGAGTCTTGGAGCAACGGACTATTTTGTTAAGGCACAGCATCCGATTGGTGAGATTGTAGATAAGGCAGCTAAGTACAAACTTAGCGATGCAGGATCAAGGAAGACTTTGGAAGAGAAGGAAGAAGAGAAAGAAGAAACAGTGGCAGATATAGAAAAAAAGGAAAAATAACAAACCCCTATCATTAAGGAGGGAGAATTGCTAAAAAATAAGAAGTTTATTATCACTTTCGGTATACTGGTACTTGCCAGTTTTTTATTATTTGAAACTAACTTAATTGTGCGTGCTGATTCAGCCACGCAAAGCGGCAGTACGGCAGTCTCGACTTCTGACGGAACAAATTGTAGTACTGTTGGTCAGCTTGCGTGGGTGAATCCTACTAATTCCTTGGCACAGGACGATACTTATGCCCGAGTTACTCATGCCACATTTGATACGAATGATATTACTCGACGTTTAGACAACACAAACTTTGGGTTTGCTATCACTGCAGGCTCAACAATTGACGGCATCGAAGTATCAGTAGACAGGTACATTTCTACTGGAGCTGCTCAGGATAATTTTATTCGACTTTTTAAAGCAGGAACTCTTGTCGGAGATAACAAATCAGCTGGTGCAGCATGGGCTGCTTCTGACTCAGACACTTACGTTTCCTTTGGTGGGGCATCCGATTTATGGGGGACCACATGGACCGAGGCCGATATAGAGAATAGCGGATTTGGTATTGCGTTGTGTCCACAGGCGACTGGAGCTAATACAGATGTCCACGTTGACCACATAACAATCACCGTTTATTACACTCCTCCAGCTGCGAACAACGCTCCAACAATAACTAGTGCTACTGGTAATCCTGACCCTGTTGATCCAGGGAATAACATTACATTCCAAGTTGATTGGAACGACGCTGATACAGAGGGGGTTAAAATGTTCATTTGTACAACGGACTCCATAAATTCTGCAACCCCTGCATGTTCGGTACCCAGCTGGTGTGAAAACTCGGGTAGTTTCGACCTGACGGATCCTGTTAGCTGTAACTACGCAGCCCAAGTTGCGGATGAGGGAGTGAATAATTATTTTGCTTTTGTTTGTGATGACGAGATATCGTGTTCTAGCGGAACAGCGGGGACATTTACTGTCAGTGCGGCTGCAACTCCCACACCAACTCCCCCTCCTACGCCTACGCCAACTCCAGTGTCAGAAGAGCCTCCTAGTGTCGAGATGATTGGTGGAGGAGGGAATTCACCGACTAGGATAATATTTAACGGAGAAATTTTTCCGGGAGGAACTATTTCCGTAATCTTGTTGGGTGAGGAATATGGACAGGTTCAGATCGGCGAAACATATACGATTGGCAGCGACGGAAAGTTTGAGCTGGAAGTAATCTCTCCAGTCGAGGAGGAAAGACTATACTCCTTATTTGTTGAAGATCCAGACGGTGTTCCGGGAAAATCCAAATTCTTTAATTACGATCTCAAATTCAACACCATCGTGAGACAAGAAGATTTGATATTTGCTCCGACAATAAACATAAACAATGCGAAACTTATGCGAGGAGAAATAATGCTTGTGTCCGGTTATGCCGCTCCTGGGAACAAGGCCGAATTACTAATTGACGACAAAGTGGTTAGAATCGTTGAGGTAGAGGACAATGGACTTTACAGAATCGATATAGACACTGCCATACTAACTCTGGGAACGCATGAGATTAAAACCAGACAAGTAGATAATGAAACAGGTAAAACAGGAAGTAACTCCATTAGTAAACCAATACGGATAGGATTATTCGGAATATCGAATTGCGATCTTAATGACGACTCGGGTGTTAGTATTTCCGATTGGAGCATTTTCTTGGTTAATTGGTTTGGAGGGTCTCAAGAAGAGAAAGAAAAAATTGATCTAGATGGTGATGGAAAAATTGGGATTCAAGACTTTAGTCTGTTTTTGCAATGTTGGCGTTTGAATAATTAAACCTTTCTTAATATAATAAGAAGACATGGAGGGAACGGTAAAATTTTATAAAACTAGAGTTGTGATCCTTTCGATTCTGATGTTCGGAATTGCTTCAGTTGCTTCGGCAGCTGATTTTAATTTGTCGCCTACATCAGGGACACTGGCTCTAAATCAGGAATTTTCAGTTGACATAAGAATTGATAGTGCCGGTGCGACAATAAATGCTGCCCAGGCAACATTATTATTTCCGGGAAATGTAATTCAAATAAAAGATATTTCTAAAGACGATTCTATTTTCGACTTTTGGCTGCAGGAACCTGAATTTTCAAACTCCGCAGGAACCGTTTCCTTTATTGCTGGAACTCCGAATGGCGTTAGTGGGTCTTCCCTTCAGGTAGTAAGAATTAATTTTGTTGCCAAAGGAGTTGGTGATGCTGTAATTTCTTTTGTAGACGGGGCTATAACTGCCGCAGATGGGCATGGGACTATCGTTCTGAGTATCTAAAATGGTGCTTCCTTCACGATTTCCTCCTTGATTAGCGTATCTCCTCCTGCCGCTCCAGGGGTGGTTCCAACTGCGCCCATCGTGATCCCGACACCGATACCCATAATCAGAGAAGCGATTCAAGCTACCGGGTTGCCTGATGCTCCACAGATTTTATTGCCTTTGTATCCTGATCCAGACAAGTGGTATAACCTAGTCTCTAATTTTACAGTGTCATGGCAACTACCTCCCGATGTTTCTGCCGTGGCCACTGCTTTAAATAAAAATCCTAACTATACAGTACCCGGAGAATCGGAAGGTCTTTTCGATAGCAAACAGTATTCTGCAATTCAAGAAGATGGAGTATTTTATCTCCATGCTCGATTTGAAAACAATCAAGGTTGGGGATCAACCGCACACTATAGAGTAGCGATAGATACACATCCTCCGTTGGCTTTCAACGTGCAGGTAGAGGGTGGTGTATCGAGTGACGATCCAACTCCGAAATTGCTTTTCCAAACAGGGGATGCATTATCGGGCATCGAAGCTTATCTGATTCAAATAAATCAGGAGGAGCCTATTATAGTGTCTTCCGTGATTGAGCAGGAAGACGAGCAGCCGCAAGAGGAGATCCGAACCGTGAAGGTCATAAATGACGGCAGCATTTCTTTCTTGAACGTAAGAAGTGATCCTAGTACCTCGGGTAATCTTGTCGCAAAAGCACCACCAGGTGGAGAATTTACTTTTACGGAAACAGAAGGTAATTGGTACAAGATCCAGCTGGATAGTACGGAAGGTTGGGTATTTGGCGACTATGTAACAGAAGTGATTGTTCAGGGGGGTGCTGTAGCAACTTTCATATCGGATTATGAGTTGCCGCCGCTATCGCCAGGAATCTATATGGTCTCTGTTAGGGCTGTCGACAAGGCAGGGAATAGTGTTGAAGATTCAATCGAGCTGGAAATTTTACCCATTGACCCTCCAGTGATTGAATTCTTTACCGGAAGAGTTCTCCAAAAACTTGAATTAGTAAATGTTCGAGGTTCTGCAATTCCTAATGCGGAAGTAATTATAACAATGTTGGACGAAGACGACGTTCTTGTTTTAGAAAATGATGTGCCGGTGAATAGTCAGGGAGTCTGGAACTTTACCTTGGAGAGGACGCTTAGGAAAGAAACATATACCATAACAGCAAAAACGAGAGACGAAAGAGGAGCAATAAGCTTCTCGACAGAACCTATAGAGATAAGGGTTACCGATAAGCCCGTAATCGTAGTCGGAAGTTGGGAATTTTCTTTACGTGATTTAGTAATAATCGGGGTTATTCTTGCAGCTTTGGTGGCAGGATATTTCTGGAGAGATACGCTTAAGAAAGCCCTAAGTCTACGAAGGAGATCCGTTGTTGCCGCTAAAGATTTACGTAATCTTGTAGATAGCTTGAAGGAGGGTGTTTCCACCCTTCAGCTGGAGATGGGCAGAACAAGAATGAATAAAGTTCAGGCAAATAACGCCCTGAATAAAGTAGTCAAAAATTTGAATAAAATAGACCGCTATGTTATTAAAGACATTGAAGAAATTAACGAATAAATAATATGCCAACACAAGAAATCACAAATTATATAAACGAAGCTCGAAAATCCGGCTTAGGTGACCAAGAAATAAGAAGTAATCTTTTAAGAACTGGCTGGCCGGAAAAAGAGGTGGATGACGCATTCGGGATACCAACTACGCCAGCGGCTCCCGCTGGAGAGGGATCTGTAGAAAGCAGAACGCTAATGTCCGTTTTGGCGTACATAGGGATACTTGTTTTAATTCCATATTTTAGTGGAGATGCGAAAAAAGACGAATTTGTTAAATTTCATACACAGCAGGGGATGGTTCTATTTGTTATCGAGATAGCTTTATTGGTTTTGTCTATACTCGTCTCCATGGCAGTTCCTATGTTGAGTATATTTGGAACCCTGATTGGCTTTGGATTATTGATACTTTCTGTCTTGGGAGTAGTAAATGCAGCTAAAGGAGAAAAGAAGGAACTCCCTGTAGTCGGAGCTTACGGCAAGAAATTCAAGATTTAATCTGAATGATTATTAAAATATTGAAATATATAGTAATTGTCCTGATTACTATCTTGGGGCTGCTTTCAATATTGTTTACAGCCCCGTTTTCAAAAACTACAATTGATATCAATTTAGGAACAGTCGCTATTGGGATTGCTTTTCTAATTTATGCATTATTCACTTTGTATGTGGGATCGGTTTTGACACTGATTTCATCTTTCTGGCATTTCCCCAGGAAAGTAATATAGTTTCTGGGCATCACCAGTTTAGCTTATTTTGTATTGGTACTTAACAACCTGATTATTTTTGCTGGAGGAGGGGTTAATACTATGCCCGTCTTTGTCCCGCTGGTTCTCTATGTTATCGCTTCTTTCAGGTTCTTTAGGAGGCTTGCCAAAGGAAGAAAGTAGAGTTGCCCAAAGGGGCCGAAAGTGATAACCTAACTCTTATATGGGTAAATTTTTAATCATATTAATCATCGCGGTCGCAGCTGTATCCATCTTTATTTACAAAGATAGGACATCAGATAATTTAGCAATAGATCAACAAGAAGAACCTAATATGGAGACAGAAACAAATCGGTGGGAGTTTGCACCAGATATGCAAATCGATCAACATAAGAATTATATTGCTACCATGAAGACGAACAAGGGGGAAATAAAGTTCGAACTCTTTGCTTCGGATACTCCGTTCACGGTAAATAATTTTATCTTCCTTTCCGAGAAGGGATTCTATGACGACACTAAGTTTCATCGTGTTATCAAGGACTTCATGATCCAGGGAGGAGATCCTACCGGCACTGGGACAGGAGGCCCCGGATATGCATTTAACGATGAAGGGATAACGAGAGATTACGTAAGAGGAACTCTTGCCATGGCCAATGCAGGACCAAATACTAATGGAAGTCAGTTCTTCATAATGCACAAAGATCTTCCGCTGCCAAAAAGCTATGTGATCTTCGGGCAGGTAATCGAAGGGCTTGATACTCTAGACAAGATCGCCGAGACAGAAGTTCAAGCGAGTCAGGTGGGTGAAATGTCTTCACCGGTAGAAGAAATAGTTGTGAAGAGCATAAAGATTGAAGAGAAAGATTAATGAGTGACGACTCCGATAAAGAGATATGATCAAAGAGATAAAAGCTAAACAGATACTCGACTCAAGGGGCAACCCTACAGTTTCCGTTGATATGAGTGACGGAGACAATGTTGTTACGGCATCAGTGCCTTCCGGTGCAAGCACAGGAACTTATGAAGCCGTTGAATTGAGAGACGGTGGAGAAGAATATTCCGGGAAGGGAGTTCTAAAAGCCGTAGATAATGTCGAAAATATTATAGCCCCAGCTTTAGTAGGCAAAGATCCGGCAAATCAAAGTGAGATAGATAAGATAATGCTTGATTTGGATGGGACGAAGGATAAATCTAAACTTGGTGCCAATGCAATACTAGGAGTTAGCCTGGCTAACGCTCGTTTGGCTGCTTTGCAAGCAGGGAAGCCCCTTTACCAATACTTAAGCAGTCTAGCTGAAGTGAAGGTGACGAGAGCCGTCCCGTATCTTTATATGAACTTCATAAATGGAGGAGAGCATGCTCGTTCTTCGTTAAGCTTTCAGGAGTATCACGTCGTACCTATGGTGGAGACTATCGATGAAGCTTTATTGATCGGTCATAAATTTCAAGAAGAGCTAAAAAAAGTAATTACCGAAAAATACGGATCCATTTCTTCAAATATTGGTGATGAGGGAGGATTCGTTCCTGAGATCGAAGATCCGGAAGAACCGCTTAGGGTTATCATGGAAACACTGAAATCTTTGGGGTTGGAAGATAAAGTGAAGCTAGCTATGGATGTAGCGGCTTCTTCATTTCACAGTTACAATGACGACAAATACGTGCTTAGCGCCGAATCAAAGCTAAGCTCCGACGAGCTGTTGGCTCTTTATGAAAAAATGATAAAGGAATATCCCATCTTATCTATCGAAGATCCTTTTCATGAAGAAGATTTTAAATATTTCGCCAAATTGCTTGAAAAGGATGTGATTGTTGTGGGGGATGACCTAACTGTTACGAATACAGAACGGCTACAAAAGGCAATCGATGCAAAAAGCATAAACGCTATTATTATAAAACCAAATCAGATTGGGACACTGACAGAAACGATACAAGCGATCAAGATGGCCGTAGATAATGATATTAAACCGATAGTCAGCCACAGAAGCGGAGAAACTAAAGATGATTTTATTGCCGATTTGGCTTTTGCCTTCGGTGTTTTCGGAATAAAAGCGGGAGCTCTTCAAAGAGGAGAACGTATAGCAAAATATAATAGATTAAAGGAAATATCACATGGCATCTAAAGCACAAATAGTCGCAACAATCGGTCCGGCGACAAGAGACGTAAAAATTCTTGAAGATATGATGCTTCACGGAATGGACATAGCCCGTTTGAATTTTTCTTATGGGACATATGAGGAGCATGAAGAATATATCAACAATATTCGTGAGGCTGCCCGAAAAGCGGGAAAGAAAATACCCATAATGCAGGATCTATCCGGCCCCAGAAAAAAGACTGAAGGAGGACATGAGCTTGCTGGTGGAGAACAGATCGTAACGGAGAAAGATAAAAAAGATCTGGCTTTCGGAATTAAGCTCAATGTTGATTATGTAGTTATGTCTTATGTCGGAAAAGCCGGAGACATAACGGAATTAAGGGGGTTGATATCCACAGGAGACGGCAGTCAAAAGATAGTTGCAAAGATCGAAAGGGCTGAAGCAATTGAAAATTTCGATGAGATCCTGGAGGTGTGTGATGCCGTCATGATAGGGAGAGGAGATTTGGGACAAAATATTCCCATAGAACAATTACCTTTTGTTCAACTGGAGCTTATTAAAAAATGTAACGAAGTTGGGAAGCCAGTTATTACCGCTACTCAAATGCTTCTAAGTATGGTTGAGAAAGAAGAACCCACAAGAGCCGAGGTGACGGATGTCGCCAATGCAATTTTAAATGGCACTGATGCCGTAATGCTTTCCGAGGAAACGGCTATCGGGAAGAATCCGGAAGAGGTTATAGAAGTAATGGAAAAGATTGTATTAGAGGCAGAAAAACATAAAAAAATAGAATATAATTTATTGTAAAAAGGAATAATTCTTTTCCCACAAAAAAGCTGTCTAAATGACAGCTATTTTACTACATATTTTTCGACAAAAGCAATGTACTTTTTGGTAACTTTGTGTTTCAAATAAATATTGATCTTGTAGGTACCTTTCTCCAGGTTTTTCAAGTCCCCAAGCTTGATTTCCAGCTGGGGATGTTCCGGATTGCTGTCTGTCGCTGTTACAAAACTGACATTATAGTCTTCCGCAAAAAACTCCTTCGTTTCGACATTCTGGATAAATATTCTCAGTACCAGGTCGCTTGTACCGCTTCCGTCTTTTACGACCCAATCCAAATCATCTTTATGGATTATAATTTTCCAAACTTCTTCTTTGGAAATCTCGGCAGGGATTGAAACAGGGTAGGAACTGTATGTGATGTTTAGGTCTTCGGGGATTTTCGGTAGGCCTTTTATTTGAATACGTGATCCTTCAGCCAAAGTCGCAGCAGGCGTGGGGGGCTGGATTGCTTCATCAACGGAAAGACCGCCTATGGCGGAAAACTCCATTAAAGCCTGCAAAAAGATCCAAGCCGTTAGCAACCGAAGTTCTTCATAGACCTCTCGTACAGTCCTGGCTCCGATCTCGAGCTGCACAGCCAGCGCTCTTCTTTTGCTGATTTCCGTCAAGCTCCAGTACATGTCCTGTATAGCCATAGGTCGAAACAAAACAAACTGTCCCATATTATCCTTTTTGTAAAACAGGAAGCGAAATCTATGCTCGCCTCTATCGTCCAGATATATCCAGACCATTAGGTCGACGAACGTTCTTCCTGATAGTTGGGATGCGTAATCGGGAATGCCATGAAGAATAAACACTTGGGCCATCTGGCTTTTGATGCCCTGGGATGGAAATATTATAATTCTTCCGTCGTTGTCGCGGATCCTCACCCGTCTTTCAACCAAGCTGATTCTTTCGTCGATGTCTTTCTTGAACTCATTAATTTCCGTAGCTGGATTGGTATCGCGTATCATCCAAAAATTTTCAATAAATTGATCCCGCTGTGTCTCCGTCTCTAATTTTTGGAATGCTTTGAGATCATCTTTGTTAATAACGTATTTGTAGTGCTGCAAAAAATCTTTGTCGTAGTCTATCGTCTGAGCTTCTGCTTCTATACAGTAGCGTATGCAGAACAACAAGAACGCTCCATGTCGCAATGGATTTCGTCCCCTCAGCATTTGAATTACAGTTT
>SDBT01019900.1_pt1 | contig 10508 bp, 8 predicted proteins | sample 2277101 | NCBI WGS metagenome assembly SDBT01 (sample SAMN10404973, study PRJNA504765) | marine sediment metagenome | isolation source: marine sediment core GS10_PC15, 103 cmbsf | place: Arctic Ocean: Southern Knipovich Ridge | collected 2010
AAAAATTACACAGATACGAAAAGGGGACTCTTTTGAAGGAATCTCATCTCTTTTTCAGCTAGCTGATAACTGTTTTTCCCGCGGGCGGGCGGGCTTGCTTTCTATCGAGCTACATGCTATAAACGGGTTGCTGACTACTGGCAAAATTATGGTTTTTATGATACAATTGGCATAGACCTGGGTAGTGAAAGGTGGCATTCTGAATGGGCGACACTAAAGCCCTGGATTTACTTCTGGACAAGGTGTACCGGGACGGAGGGTATGATTTCCGGGATTATAAGCACGGAACCGTACAGCGCCGCCTGGAGAGGAGGCTTCAAGCCACGGAGGCAAAGACTTATCTGGACTATATGCAGTTTCTGGATACTCATCCTGAAGAGTACGAAAGGCTTGCCCACTCCCTAACCATAGCCGTGAGTAGCTTCTTTAGAAGCCGCTATACCTTCAAGCAGGTGGCTGGACTCGTATTGCCCGAACTGGTATCACACAAAATAAATCAGGGTAAGCACAGCCTGAGGTTCTGGAGTGCTGCCTGCGCCCGCGGTGAGGAGCCATACTCCATAGCGATAATGCTAGCCGAATTCTTGGGGGACAGGCTGGGGGACTTTGATATTCGGATATACGCCACCGATATCAACCGACAAGTCCTGAAAGAAGCCCGGGCAGGGGTATATTCCCCAGAGGAGATAGAGAACCTCCCCCACGGCAATCTGGAAAACTACTTCACCTACAGCGACAGAGGCTATGTGGCGAGAGCCTATCTCAGGGAGATGGCCTGCTTTTCTTTCTTTGACCTGACCTCAGCTATAAAACCACCCTTTAGGGAGCTAGACTGTATATTCTGCTGTAATGTCCTGATATATCTGCAAAAGCAGCTTCAGAAAAGGCTGCTCGGCATGCTATATGAGTCACTGGCTACCCCCGGCTACCTGATTCTAGGAGAGGTAGAGACACCAACCGATAATCTGCGAGAGAAGATGAAGTGCCTTGACGGCAAGGCAAAGATATATAAGAAAAACGGAGGGGATGATAATGTCTAAGAAAGCAAACGCCACAGGCAGCATGCCTTCCCCAGTCGTCACTGAACAAAAGCAATCTAAAGGGGCACTGGAAGACTCTGAAGAACTATATAGAAGTATGATTGAACTATTGCCTGATAGTATAGTGGCTGTTGATACCAAAGGGGTGATTCTACAATGTAACGCTGTCGCAGCCAGAATCTCAGGCTATTCTAAAGAAGAACTAGTTGGTAAACACTTCTCACAACTAAGGGCCATCCGAATGAGGGACATGCCTAAATACCTCAATGCATTCAGTTCTATTCTAAGAGGTAAAGCACACAAGCCATTCGAGCTTACTTTCTACCGTCCGGATGGAACTACCACTCTGGTTGAGACCCGTGTTAATTTACTGAAAGTAGGTGGCAGGAGAATCATTCAGGCAACAACAAGAGATATCACCGAGCGCAAGCAGGCGGAGCGTGAGCTTCAGGAACGGAACGAGCAACTGGATGTCCAGAACGAGGAGCTTCGGGTGCAGAGTGAAGAGATGATAGCACAACAGCAGGAGCTTATGGAGAAAACAGAGGAGGTGGCAAAGGCAAACCAGCTAAAGAGTGAATTCCTGGCTAACATGTCCCATGAGTTACGCACGCCACTCAATACCATTATCGGTTTTTCCGAATTGATGATTGACGAGGTGCCGGGAAAGATTAACCAGGAGCAGCGGCAGTGCCTTAGCGATGTTCTGGACAGCAGTCAGCACCTGCTGAACCTAATCAACGAGGTTCTTGACCTCTCCAGGATAGAATCGGGCAAGATGGAACTTAAACAGGAAAATGTTGCCCTGACCGAGGTAATAACATCAGTAAGCAGGTCTATGATACCAATACTGGCACTAAAGAACCAAAGCCTTGAAGTTGAGATAGAGGAGGGGCTTCCCCCGGTTTATACCAATGAAGACAAATTGGGAGAGGTGCTCCTTAATCTAGTGGACAATTCCTCCAAGTTTACCCCGGAGGGGGGCAAGCTAAAGATTGAGGCAGTCAGTGATGACGGCTGGTGCCGGGTCAGCGTGATTGACAATGGCATTGGCATCAAGGCAGAAGACCAGGAACGGATGTTTGAGCCTTTTTGCCAGCTAGAAAATCCTCTGACCGATGAGAAGAGTGGGACTGGGCTGGGGCTAGCCCTGGTCAAACAGATTGTTGAAAGGTACGGCGGGCGAATCCGGGTAGAAAGTGAATACGGAAGGGGAAGTCAGCTTACCTTTACCATACCCCTGGCAACAAAGGATACCCATCCGAAGGAGAGAACCCGGTAATGAAAGCGAAGATACTAATTGTAGAAGACAACCTGCTACACATGAAACTGATGGAGATGACTCTTAGAGCCCAGGACTATACCTTACTCAAGGCAACCAATGGGGAAAAGGCACTGGATATGGCAATGAGAGAGCGACCAGACCTCATTCTAATGGACATACGGCTTCCTAAAATGAATGGGTTTGAGGTGACCAGGAAACTCAGGGAAGACCCGGCATTCAACCATACCCCTATCATTGCCCTTACCGCCCACGCTATGAGGGGAGACAGAGAGAAGGTTATTGAGTCCGGGTGTGATACGTATCTAACAAAGCCCATCGATACCCGCGAACTACCGGGAGTGATTGCCGAAATGCTGCTAAAACGAAGGAAGACAAGCCCCGGCAGCACCGGAGACTGTAATGGGAAAGAAAGTCCTTATAATCGATGATGACTCGCGTTTCCTCAGGCTGATAGAGCAGGTTCTCACCCAGAAAGGATATCAGGTGCTCACCGCTGGCAGTGGACAAGAAGGCCTGCGGCTCCTGTTTGACCAGCGGCCCGATTTAGTCCTCCTGGACGTGGTTATGCCCAAAATGGATGGCTGGCAGGTCTGTGAGCGTATTCGTGACATCTCTGATGTCCCTATAATTATGCTCACCGGCAAGCGAGTAGATGAGGAGGATATAGTGCAAGGGCTCGACCACGGAGCTGATGACTACCTCATTAAACCGGTAGGGAATAAGGAGCTGGTAGCCAGAGTGCGAGCCGCACTGCGACGTGCTGCCCTGCCCGCTCCGCAGCCCATAAGGGAAGGGGTCACCTATAATGACAGCTACCTTAACGTCGATATTACCCAGCGACAGATTATTGCAGATGGGAAGCGGATTAAGCTTACTCCCAGAGAGTTCCGCTTGTTTGCCCTCTTGCTTGAAAATGCGGGTCGAATTCTTACCCACCAGCAGCTCCTGGAAAAGGTATGGGGTTGGGAATATAGCAATGACGTGGATTATGTGCGTATCTACATCTCACATTTACGTCATAAGATAGAACCGGAACCCAATACCCCCAAATATATCGTAACTGAAGCTGGCGTCGGCTACCACTTCCAGAAGCAGAGTTGACGCCGCGGTTTAGCCCTTAGTTACCGCTTTATCATAAACCCTGAGATGACACCAAACAGGGTTGCTAAAAGTAGCTAGTGTCCAACCATCTGCTTCCTGAGCCAGTAATTCCTTTTTTGAAAAGTCGCGAAGATAGCTAAAAATCGCCCCACTGAGCACAGCGGGAAAGCGCCAGGCAAAAATACTGGCTAAAATAAATGCGGGGATACTGAATAAATCATCCAGTTCTATCACCTTTGTCGTCAGGTGGGTAGCCAGCTCGTCTAACTGGTTACTCTCTTTAGCTGTTAGGTGATGTCTCAGCCGAGTGTGATAAATCAGGTTAAAGGAATTTTCGCGAAGGTCTTTCAGGTCAAAAGCATTGGTGTTTAAAAGCACCACAGAAAACCTGTGGGAAGCCGCCTCATTTTTGAGCCTCCTTAAATCATCATCTCCTAAATGAGAAATGGTTTTTAGCTGTACTATTCCCTTAGACACTAAAGATGCAAACTTCGTTGCGAGAACGTCGGGGACAGCGGCAGAATAGTCAACACCAACAAAAATTATCGGGAAGTTGAAACGCCGCCTCACAAGCTCGTAAATAACCTGCCTTTCTAGCTCCATGCCCCCACAACCAAAGCTCAATACCACAATAGGTTCTTTCTTAATCTTCATTAAGCCTTCTAATCCCCGGATTAATTCTTGTCTGATCGGTTGTAACATCTGGGGTATCCTTGACTCGAAGCCAGAAAGCGTTTCCAGAATCGCCTTCTGCCATCTGGGGAAGGGCAGGTCTCCGAGCTCAAGAATCTGCGCCCGATTCCGTCTAATTCTAGGTGCCCGGAAAATCAGCCACCCAAAATAACTGACTGGGAACCGAGCTGCCTTGAAGAACTCAATGTTAAGAGCTACTGCCTCTCCGTAGTTCGGATCTGACCTCAAAGATTCCAGATCAGCCAGGATATCCTCAATCTCAGTTCTCCGCCTATTGGGAACAAAATAGATAATAAATCCAGCTAAAACCAGCGCGCCGATGACAATTAGTGCGGTAATTTCTCTAACCCCCTTTTATTGTGGGCTCTTTATCACCTAGCCTAAGGCCCCAACCACCGACAGTTATTCTACACTATTATCAAGCATCCGTCACCTTTTAGCCGCTGATTTTGACTTAGCCCTCAATATAGCATGCAATCTAGGTTGGTTATACGAGAAGGGCAATTATCAGGAAAGACGGTTGCTAGTTGAAACCCTCTTCAAACGGCTTAGCGTTCGGCAGGGAAAGATAGAAAGTTACTAACTTAATCCACCCTTTAATATGCTTTGCAAGAATTCTACTGGTCCCGGTGGTAACCCCATAAAAAAGTTCGATATGAGCCTTTGGTGGCTGGCCCTAGTTGACTTATTCCGCAACTACAGTGTCGAATGGGATTTCAATCTGTCTCAACTCAAAAGCCTAGTTAAGGTACCTGAATTCGCCGAAAGACTTGTCACTTCTTAAGCAGGTGTTACTTAGGTACAAAGAAGAACAACCTTCATCAATACAAGGGAAATCTCTTATCCTTGTAATATGCTTCCGACCAATTAACCGATAAGAGAACTTTATGTTATTACAAGGTTTGCTGCATCAAAGTACGGCTCAGATTTAAAATGTAAATGTTTCCTTTTAGCTTGGATTAACTCGCCAAGGCTGACACGGTCTTTAAGTACGTGTTCAATATCGCTTCCATTCATGAGGATGATTCCCTTATAACTATTCTGTTTTAATAAGTTTGGTACGTTCACAGACCAGCCATTTACAGATATAAAAATACCCCAAGTCCCGGCGCCTGACCTATCCAGTTCAGAATATAAACTGTCTGTATCCCTATGGCTTGATAAGGCTTTTTGCCATTTGCATTCTATTAGATAATAACAGCCCTCATGTTTACAAGAACCGTCTATTTGTTCTCCGTTCTCATTCCTCCTAAAGCTACTATAAACTTCAACCTGATTCAGTGCGAACATTTCCTGCATAAGTTTCTCAAGTATCAAACCACGTTCTCTATTATTTGTATTATCTTTCTGTTTTTGATACTTATCTAGCAGTATTAATCGCTGGAATTGACTGAAATACCTTAAGTACACAGGGTTATTTTCACCAATAACTTGTTTGAGAAAAGCAAGCTTCCCGTGTAAAACAGCTTTGAATTCCGGTGAAGGTTTTTGAGGATTCCTATGCTTTTTAGTAGAATGTTGCTGAATGTAATCAGTCTGAGCTTGTTCCAGGCCATTCCTTTCCCAAGAATGTAACATGGCTCTAATTTGTTTTACATACCTTCTTCTTACGTTAACTTTTTCGTTAACGGTAAGACCTGTAGCTTCTTGATGAGTATCGTATGCTCGCAACCTTATCTTATTGTCATTAATAACAAACCAATTTTCATTAATAACACGAGCTAACTCATCACCAATCACAATGCGACCACCATTTTCTTTTTCAGCTAACGATTTAGGAAAAACGGCTTCATTTGTTGAGAATGTAAGGTCATCAGCATACCTTGTATAAAGACATTTGTGTTTTTGGGCCAGTCGCCCTATTTCACTATCAAGCTTTGCGCAAATCATATTACTTATAATTGGTGAAGTGGGGGCTCCTTGTGGAAGAAACCCGTCACAACAGCAAAGCTGAGCAAGTACAGTAGCGGCTCCTTCACCGAGAAGATAAGGCTTGCTGATAAACATTCCTCGGATTCGTTGGAAACTAATCGTAGGAAAAAAATTCATTAAATCTACGTTTGACACCCATTTTTTATTTACGTGCCTACGAGCATTAGAAATTACATTATGTTTGTATATAAAGCTATGTACTGGTTCCTTGTGCTTGTAAACCTGTTGTAAAAGAGTATTGAGTTTTTTTTGGAGAATTTTTATGGCAGATATTGGAGCCTTAATTTCTCTTTCGCCACCACTTCTTTTTGGGATTGCAAAAGTTGTATATTTCTGAGAACTGGTAGATTTATATAAATGATACGTAAAATGCGAATATTCTACCTCCAATAAAGCAGCAACATCTCTTGCACTCTTAAGAGCCAAGAACCTCTCTCTCATTTCTTCGGGTGGAATTAATAATATTAGGCTCATAATCTAAAGAGGGCACTTATGATTTACATTTCGCCTATTGCTGTTGTGACAGCTATGCATACAGGAATAAGGAATATCGCATATGGCAGACCTTGAGGGTAAAGACCTTGTCGCGTAAATCGCCAACAGGATAATACTCCATAAGTGCCCAGAAAGAATCTAACACAAAATATTGCAAGTATCAATATATATCAATTTATTGAGCTTCTCGGTATAATAGTCAATAGTTGCAAAAGATTTTCCCGTAACTTTACAATCTAGCAGGAATCCTTCAACAAGAGACCGTATCTCTGTTTTGGTATCTGGGTAAGGGTGAGATTTCTGAGGAAACCGTCTCACTGTTGAGTGTAACATTGGAGGGGTGTCCGAGTGGCCGATGGTGACGGTCTTGAAAACCGTTGTCCCCGCAAGGGGACCGTGGGTTCGAATCCCACCCCCTCCGCCATCAGTGTGCCTCAATAGAAACCCTGTTCAACATAGCAATGCCCATCGGATTTAGCTCATACCCGCTGACATAGGGCTTGACCAGGATATAATTCTGCCCGAACCATAACGGCAGGCAGGCGGCATCACTAACCAGCTTTTGTTCCGCCTGCTGATACAGGGCCAGGCTTGTCTCACTGTCCAGCTCCACATTCGCCCTATCCAGTAAAGCATCTACTTCAGGATTGCTATAGCCACCATTATTGTTCTCAGCACCACTACGAAACAGGATATCAAGAAAATCCTGCGGGTGGGGGTAATCAGCAATCCATCCCGAAAAGTACATCTCGTCTATTTCGTCACTGAGATGGTAAAGGAACCTCTCCGGTTCTAGCTGCCTTACCTTTACTTCCACCCCCAGGTTCTCTCGCCACTCATAGATAATCGCCTCCAGGTCACTTGATATGAACCCTCCGTAGCCGGAATCGGTAATGGTAATCGGCGGTAGATCAGAGACATCGCCATACTTCGAGTTACTAATCAGCTCCCGCGCCAGCTCTACGTTATACTCCAGACCCGCTAAACCCTCATTATAGCCGGGCATTCCCGGGGGCAGGATGCCACCAGCGGGCTGCACCATGTCCCTGAAGACTAAAGAGGCCAGTTTATCCTTATTAACTGCGTGGCAGAAGGCACGCCGAATGTTCTCGTCATCAAATGGTGGCCTCATGGTGTTAAAGCCAATATAGAAAAAGCTCAGCTCCGGGGAAATTTTCAAATCCTGATAAAAAGGGCCCCGCTCATCGGTAACCCGGTCAATATAGTAAATGGAGACGCCACTAACATCGATTACACCGGTCTCATACAGATTCATGGGCACACCGCTATACAATTGAAAGACAACCGAATCAACCCTAGCCATTTCACCATAGTAAAGCTCATTCCTTTCCAGAACAAATAAGCTTCTCTCCTGCCACTGCTGAAGCCTAAACGGGCCGGTGCCGTTAGGCTGGCGCCACCACTCCCTTCCCGAGGCGACATTACCCCTGTCAACCACAAAGGCGGTGGGATAGGTCATCTTGGCCAGGAAATAAGACTTGGGGGCATCTAGGGTTACCTCCAGGGTGTAATCATCAATAACCCTGACGCCGCTAATCTCTGCTGTCTCCCCAGCCAGTACCTCCTCCACCCCGACAATATCACCCAGATAAGAGGCGGCCGTTTGAGAATGCGTATCAGGGTCACAGGCTCTCTCCCAGGAATACTTAAAATCCTGAGCCTTAACCTCGCTGCCATCGTGAAACCTGACGTCCTTCCGCAGATAAAAGGTGTAAGTCCGCCCATCCTCACTGACCTGCCAGCTCTGGGCTATATCCGGCACTGGCTCCAGGTTATCACCCAGACGAACCAAGCCACCAAATATCTGCATGATATATTCGTGGGAGAGGGCATCACCGGAAACAGCCGGGTCAAGGGTATGGGGGTCAATACCGTAAAGATTAAGAACTTCCTCTCCGGCACTAGGGATTGGTGGGGCTGGTGATGGTGCTGGCTGGCAACCAGCCATAAACAGGCTACATAATAATACGGCTGAAATAATTATATATAAGATTTTCTTCATCGCATAAACAAACCTAAAGACACTTCACCATTAATACCCAGCCCCTACCAGCACTGGTTGCATCCCCTTCTCCAAAACCGCCGGCTCAGGCTGGGTAACCCATTGCTGCCACCGAGCATCTAAGCCGTCCATATCAAAGCCGTACACCCTCTCCAGGGCACCGTCGTAGGTACTACCCTCCCTAAAGGTATTCAGCAGCTCAAGCATTCTTTCCTGCCCGTAACTCATGATAAGAAACTCGACCAGACTGTAACTCTGGGCATAGGAAAGAGCCGCCTCACCGGCGTAAGCCGAGAAGGGAGACGCCAGGCTCTGCACCGAAATAAGTCTACCTTCGGCAATCGCTCCATTAAGATAACCAGCAAACACTGGCTCGAGCGGCCCCTCACTATGCATGGCCAAACCCTCATCAAGCCAGGTCGGCAGGTCATTATAAGGGTTGAGAGTCACCTGATGGATGACCAGGTGAGTTAGCTCGTGGGCAATCGTCCTCTCTCCCCAGTCAAGATTATCCGGGGTTATGCCGATTGCCATAATCCCATAGCGGGTAAAGGCGACACCTCCCGTCCACTCCTGAGGATAAATCATCGACCCCTGTAAATCCCGGGCGCTGGCGTAGATATACAGCTTAACTGGCTTCTCAAGCTCGGCACCAGTATAGTCCTTAAGGTGCTCCAGTGCCCCTTGAGCCGCCGCCATTAGCTCCTGAGCAAAAGCCTCATCCCCTTGATACCAGTATAGGATTATCTTGCCTTCGGTCAGGCTCTGCCAGGCATAGCGACTGTCATTAAACAGGACTGTAGCCGGAGCCGTTGCTACCCTGTCATCCCTGGCATCCGTCACCGTCCACCAGTACTCCACGCTAGAACCGGGGGGAAGCCCACCGATTCTTATCATCTCCAGAGTCCAGTTAATAGAGACCGCCGTCGCCGGCACAAATTCGATATAGATTTCGCTGGTTACCGGGGCAAAGCTCATGCGGTCAACCCGGTAGTGGAGGCGAATATCAGTAATCTCGGCACTACTCTCCGCCGATAAGGTAAAGTTAAGTCCCTGGGGAAAATCGGCCTGAGCCGAGCTATCTAATATTACCAGTTCACTCTGCGCCCAAGTCAGGCCAGGGCTAAACAAAGCCAGTAACAAGCAAATAGCTAACGCCAGAAAGCCAGCCTTTTTAATCATTCTTCCTTACCCATAATAGACCGCAGATAGGCGGTTATAAACTCATCCAGTTCTCCGTCCAATACGCCTTCAGTATTAGCGGTCTGATAATTCGTTCTGTGGTCCTTTACCATCCGGTAGGGGTGCAGGACATAACTTCTAATCTGATTACCCCAGCCCGCAACCACATGCTTCCCCTTAAGCCTGGCCCTTTCCTCAGCCCTCTTTTCCAGCTCCAGCTTTAACAGGCGAGACTGAAGTATTTTCAGGGCAATCTCTTTGTTCTGGCGCTGAGAGCGCTCACTCTGACAGGTAACTACTATCCCGCTGGGTAGATGAGTCAGCCTGACGGCACTGCTTGTCTTCTGCATGTGCTGGCCGCCGGGCCCACTGGAGCGGAAGACGTCAACCTTGAGGTCCTCGAGCTCTACCCTAACATCAACATCTGTTTCGGCTTCAGGCATAACCTCAACCAGGGCAAAGGAGGTATGCCGAGCATGGTCAGCATCAAAGGGAGACAGGCGCACCAGGCGATGAACCCCGCGCTCCGACTTCAGATAACCACAGGCATAACTGCCACTAACCTCAATAACCACGCTCTTTATTCCCACCTCTTCCCCGGGGGAAATGTCTAAGACCTCCGCCCTATAACCGCGCCGTTCCGCCCAGCGCAGGTACATCCTCATTAGCATCTCCGCCCAATCCTGTGATTCGGTGCCGCCAGCTCCAGCATGAATTGATAGGATAGCATCCCTCTCATCATACACACCACTAAAAG
>SDBT01019901.1_pt1 | contig 10508 bp, 19 predicted proteins | sample 2277101 | NCBI WGS metagenome assembly SDBT01 (sample SAMN10404973, study PRJNA504765) | marine sediment metagenome | isolation source: marine sediment core GS10_PC15, 103 cmbsf | place: Arctic Ocean: Southern Knipovich Ridge | collected 2010
GACCAGGACGTGCTGGATGCATTGCGTGGCGTCGAGGTGGGCAAGGGTGTGGAGGTGGACCTAGAAGATCTAGAGAGTGGCCTCGCCGGGTTCAAGCCCGCAGACAAGCCCAAAGAGAACGAGAAGGAGCGCTGGTGAGCAATCCATACGATTTCACGAATCCCACCGACGTGCTGCACTACTTCAGTGATCGCCACGTCACGTTGCGCCGTGGCCCGTTGCGCCAAGTGCATGCGATACAGTCGTTTATCGACCAGTTGCGGCAGCTTGGGATCAATGACTCGGACACAGCGGTGAAGCGTGTCCGAGAGATCCGCGACGCCGCGTCAGCCATCCTGTTGGAGTTCGACTGCAGCCCGGACAGGAGCGATGAATGAGCAAGGTATGCACCTGGACTGAGGACGACGAGGGCGTGTGGCAGACGGACTGCGGCGAAGCCTTCTTCTTCAACGACGGCACGCCCGAAGAGAATACGATGAAGTTCTGCTGTTGGTGCGGCGCGGAGCTGCAGCAGGTGCTGTACGAGGATACGCAGGATGGATCAACGCGACAGGATCAGAATTGTCGGGGTGATCATCCTGCTGTCGTTCATCGTGGCATTCTTCGTCGCATTCACGATCATGGCAATTCACATGCACGACTATCACCTTGCCGGTGAGACGACGTCCGGGGTCGAACCCTTCAGTGGCTTTCAGGCAACTGTAAGTCCTGGACTATGGGACTGCGGTCTGGGGTAGCCGGCAATCAGGTTCCAGTCAGGAGCGGTGCGGCCTTCCAGAGCGGGCCAATCCCGCACCCCCGCTGGTAGCTGTTCAGTACGGGGCTCGCTGTGCGGCGTAAAAAACAGAGCCCCACCCAATGTTGCACGTGCAACAATCTGGAGGATGACTCATGGCTGACGATGAGATCGGGATCCGCTTCAGCGACCTGCGCGCGTGGTTACAGACCGAAGATGCAAGGCGGATGATGCAAGAGTCTGACCCGGTCCACGACAAGAAGCATGCGGATGCTGGTGTCCCCTGCAGGCCGTGTGTGTGCGGTTGCGCGTGCGTGCTGGTCCCAGCCAGCGGCCACGGGGACGACTGTCCTGGCATACAGTGATCAGTTAACTGATCTTCCCAGTGTCCAGTGCATTCAGGAGTTCGGCTGTTCGGCTCTGCCATTGTGGGAGGTCATCCGGGTGTACGTGCCGGTACGGCGAGAATGGAATCTCGTGATGCCCGCACCAGCACCGCGGCGGCGGCGGGAGTTTCAGAGAGCCGTCGTCCCTGACAAAACGCCCGCCTGAGCCTGCCTCGATCTGACACTGGACCCTAAAAGGGACGATTGGTGTCGTCCCATTTCTCGATGCGACGTTTCTTGTCTTCCTCGACCGCGCGATCATCCGGTGGCACCCCCCTCAAAGCCCATCTCCACTTCGGGTTGGTCGAATCGGCTGCAATCGACACGATCTCGAGTTTCTTCTTGGCGATCTGCACCGTGCGCTCTGAGATGCCAATCTGTTTGGCTTCGTAGTAGATCTCGTCCGGCGTCCTGGGGCCATCCTTCAGACGTGACTCCAGGAAGTCACAGGCCCTCTCTGTTAGCGTTTCAGCGCGTTGGGCACGCGGTGCCTCCGAGACGGGGACGGGCGCTCCACCGGTCGCTGCGAGCTCCAGGCCGAGTGGCTCCGGTATGCGCTCGAGGTTGTTCTTGATGACGTGCAGCCGGAGCGCGTCGGCGCGTGGATCCGGCTTGTCGAGCGCCACAACGGTCCTCATCATGGCCACGATCGTCCCTGAGCCACGTACCTCGTCGAGCTCGATCTCTCGAGACTCTCCCGGCATCGACTTGCGGAGGTGGTGCGTGAATGTCCAGCCGCAGCCCATGTCGCGCGTGATCGCCGCAGCCCAGGAGAGCAGCGCCTGCATGTCTCCCTCGTCCTTCTCTTTGGCGGTGTGGGCCCCGCGGAGGGAGTCGATGAAGCACCACGTCGGGCGCTCGTCCAGCGCGAGCCCGTGGACCTCGTCGCGCCACTTCTGCTTGGCGAGATCAATGATTGGGAAGTCCCCATCCTCCGGCCGGTCGCCGGTGGGGTAGAACACCTGCGACATCGGAGTGCCCATCTCTTTGAACCTTTGGATGAGCAGTTTCTGTGTGCCCTCGGTATCGATCCACATGACGGTGGGGCACGAGCACTCGCCCTGGATGTGGCCGTCGGGGTTGTCGCACGGCGCGACGATGTGCTCGGTGCCGTCGGGCCAGACCCCACCCTTCAGGATGATCGTCGCGAACCAAGCGGCGACCATGGATTTGCCGATGCCGGGCCGGCCGCACAGCATCGAGAGGTATCCTTCAGCGAACCATGGCTTCCAGAGCCACGTCGTGTCGTCGTACATATCGGCCACTCCCGCGTAACGATTCCGTTTGATCCTGCGTCGCTTCTTGTACTGCTCATCGTCGTCGAGCCAACCTTCGACCCAGCCGTCCCGCTCGGTGATCTTGGCGAGGATGAATCGACGTGTCCCCTGCTCATCGTGTCCGGCGATGCGAACGCCTTTGCATGCCGCAACGATCTTGTCGCCGGCGTCGCCGTTCGTGTTGCCGCCGATCGCGAGCGCGATCTTGTGCCATACCGTGTTCTCGCACTTCTTGAGGATATGCCGCAGCCCAGCGAGGGGGTGACCTCGAAGGAGCGCAGCGCACAGCAACTGCCCATCCCGGTCGTCGTGACCCGGTGCATACTCAGGCGACTCTGCCATCTGGTTACTTTTGTTTCCGCTTACGGAGGATGTCAGCCATGCACAACATCGCGCCACCCTGGTCGTCCACACCACGCATGTACAAGATCATGCCGAGCTCGATAGCCTGCTCGGTGGCCTTCTTCTGAAACGATTTCTCGATGATCTCTGTTACGTAGTAACGGGTCGCCGCCATCTCAGCACCCGTCGCCCTATGGGCGAACCCCTTCAACCGCTCTTCCATCGCTTCTCCTAAAGTTCTGCTTCGCCCAGCGCGCCAGTGCGTATGCGTCAATGATGTCGTTCGACTTGTCCGTGAATCCCCAGCGTTTCTTGACCAACGCCGCGACCGCCTCTTTGCTGCGATCGCCCTTGCAACCGATAAAACTTTTCAGTGATGTGGGTGGGACGATGATGAGCTCGCGTGCTGTTCGCTCTTCGACCCGGTGCCAGAACACTTGCGACAGCTGTGTGTACACGCCGTATGTTTTCAGTGAGTTGGAGTTTCCGCCCTTCTTGCCACGAAACTGGAACGGCTCCTCGATTGCGCACACGATGTTGCGCCCTAAGTTGGCAGCGTTGATGGCCATCTGTGTGCGTCTGGTCATTGCAGCCAGGCGGGCGGGGTCGAGTCGCCCCGCTCTGACCTTCGAGTCGTCCTTGATCACGGCACGCATGAGCACGTGGCCGTCGTACCTGATCGCGCATAAACCGATGTTCACGATGCCTGGGTCGATGCCCAGGAACACGAGTAATGCAAGTTCTGCTAAAGTCAATTCATCCCCGCCCTAAAAATGTCATAACACCCGTCACAGACTATAGCTGCGTCCTCGTTCTTTAACCCTGGGTAGTTCTCGTTCTGCTCCTCTCTCGCCTCCTCTTCTGTCCACCCGGTGGCAAACTCGTGATGGCACAGGGAACATCTGTACGTATCATCCTTCTTTGGGCTCATCGTCCTTCCTTGCCTTCCGCGCCACCTTCATTATGTAGTGGAAGAACTCGTCGAGGTCGTTCAGCATGTCTTCCCCGCCAGTTATGCGCCCGGACGATGAGTACGAACCGTCCGTGTTGCGCACGAGCAACAGGAAGTCTGTCGACTCTTTGAGCTTCTCGATAGCCTTGGTGAGCTCGAGGGATCTGACTATCGATTGATCGAAACCCTCCGCCGTGTACGACAACCATCCAGATGGACCATCCTTCTCCTGCTTCAGCCTGTTCACTTCACTCAATGTATCTCCACCTCGCCTTCCTCTTTCTTGATGCGGTCGTAGCAATCGTAACAAACACGGAGTTCATACTCGTCGGCTTTCAATGCGGGCGCCGGATCCACAGTCCTGAACACCACGCCACACACAGCGCACTGAAACTCTCGATCGATCGGGGTCATGTCACCTGCCGCTCCGGGTGTGTCCACTCGAGCTTCAACCTATCGAGCGTCGGTGCATCGTAGGCACGCCTGACCGAGAGAAGAATCGGATCCTTGGTCCTGCGCATCATTCGATACAGCGGTACGAACGCGAGACGTGACTCGATCACGCGACCCATTGCTGCCTTGCGTCCGACGAGAATGCAGCCCTCTGTGTCGGCTGCGGTGTTGCCGACGTGCCAGCGTACTCCGTTGAAATCGGGCACGTTCTGCACGACCGGCAACAAGCGACCGAAGCGTGGGGAGTAAGTGATCTCCATCTGGTAGTCGCCGGCCGGAATAGCTGTGACGCCAGGAACCTTGTCGAGGCCAACGGCTAGCCGGTCGGCATCCTCGATCGAGAAGCAGTACGGTTCCCAGTCAACGAAGACAACACCCATCGTCCACGCGCGGTGGGGAATGTGCCGCACTAGCGTGATCCTCATGTGGACTGACCCATTTCTGCGACACGAGTCAGTTTCGCCGCTTTGGCGATTTGCAGCAAAGCCTCGCCAGGATCGTCATCGACTAGTGCGGCACTTACGATCGCAACCTGAGCGCTGAGAATATCCCTCAACACTTCCTGGTCACCGTTCGCTATAGCGCTCGCTGCGTCCCACACTCTCTTGAACTTGGTCTTGAACTTTTTCTTGGCATCCATCTCGAGCGCGTTGACGCCGGCAGCGTCGGCGAGTGATTGCATCGATGCGGGGGGTGCATCCTCGGGAGCTTCCGTAGCAGCCGCTGCCTCTTGATGCGCGGCGTCCTCTTGTCTGTCGTGCATCACTGTGCCGGCTGACTTGCTCTCGCCCACGATGCGGTTCGCCATGCCACGTAGATTGATCAGGTCCTCGTTGGTCAGGTCACCGACGTCTACCTTGTCAACAGCACTGAGCACAGCGTCTTCACCTACGTGACGGTACGCGAACCATTCCATCATCGCGACCTGACGCGGGCCGATGTCGCCAGCAGTGAACACCTGGTGTGCGTGCGCCAGCAAGCTCTTCTGGTACACCTTGGGCACGGCCTTGAACACACCGTTCCGGTACGCGTACGCCGACGCCCGGCCGCGCGCGAGCTTGACGTTGTCGGACGCGCTGCCAAGGATAGGCACCGTCTCCTCGCCAACCGTCGTCGTGTTCGTCTCGAGGTCCATGACCAGAGAGATCGCGGTCACGTCGCTCGAGGTGACGTTGGTGACACGCGTCATTATGTGGAGGTTGCACCACTGCGACGCGAGGATCTCCGCCAGCCGAATGGACGGGCCAACGATGGGTACGTTCTTGCGGAGCTTCTTGTCCCAACGATCTAGCGTGTACCACATCGACTCGGCGATGTCCTTGTCCTCGACGTGCATGAAGCAGCGCGTCATTGCTGCCTTGATGTCACGTGGATACTGTCGGGCAATTTCCCGCGACCGATTGATGAGCTGGTTGAGCTCGGACGTCTCCTCCGCTACTTGCTGGAGGTCGTAGCCGCCTCGCGTGGCGGGAAGGTTCTCGCTACCATCAATCCTGACAGGTGCCTGGTCCATGTTTTTTCTCTTTCACATGCTAGGAATTTACTGAACGCCTGGTTCGTCTCGTCGATGCCGGTCGCAACCGACTCACGATCGATACGAAACAGACCACTCTCGTACGGGGGAGCGCTGCATACAACAGCGAAGTAGAAATGATCGGGAATTGGGAGGTACAGGAACTGGAAGCAACTCAAATACCACGCTGCCTGTCGTGCGTATCCATACTCTGTCACCGAGTACGGAGAGAACCGTTCGATGGAACGCGTCGACTTGATGTCGAGCACCCACGCGTCCTTCTTTAGGAGGTCCAGACGTGCCTTGCAGCGCCTGTCCGCGCGTGTCCAGATAGCCGTGGATTCCGATACCGTTGCCGCGGCAATCAGTTTGGAGATCTCTGGATGCGTTCGCAGAGAATCAGCCATTCCGACCATACTGTTCCACTCGGCCGTGTTAAGTCCCGTGGACGCGGTGCCCTCGAGCTTCGCACGCTCCGCTTTGCCTTCCTTCGTGGTCCCCTTGTGGATCAGTTTTTTGAATTGCGCCAGGAACGACAGCGGCTCCAGCACTGCACTGTGCAATGCCCTGCCCACACGAAGCGCCTTCGTGTCTTTGGCACTGTCGTCAGCATCCATGGCGAGTCGACACGCTGCTGGGCTCCGACGCATTTGCTCGAGCCATGAATTGCGTACAGCGTTGAGATCATGGTACTTCTCGGCGTCCAAGAGATGGAAACCGTCCTTATGTCGTACTGTTTTCAACATGCCAGCACCGTACCTGGCAGAATTTGTAGCCGGCAAGTTTTATTTTTCTGTTGACAACTTGCATCGCGTAGGTATGCTCAACCCCGGTTCGGAGAATGCGAAAAGGAGAATGAGAATGCCTCGAATGCCAAGACTCTATAGAACTTCAGACTTTTACCTCGCGTGTTTCCTGCACTTCCAACGGTATCCACTTGCAGAGGTCGACAGATCCGATCGAACGCGTATGGTTTTCGTTTTCGACGACGACGACGACGACGCCTCGATGGAAGCGGAGGGATTTTTCGCCGGCAGGCGCACGGTTGACCCGCACGCTTTCCAGAATTCAATCCGTGAACTCAAGTCGAAGATGTACGATGGATAACGGTAGCGACAAGCCTCAACACGTTCCGGAAACGACGGCTGACCGCCTGGCCACGTGGGTTCTGGCGATGCGCGACGACAAAAATGTTGATCCGAAAACGTTTTGCATCATCGCTACACTTGTCCAACAAACTGAGATATTGATGAGAATTTCTGATCAGCTGGAATTCATCCACGATCGCCTGGAGGGAATCGAGGGTAGAAGGTGAAGCTCTATCCGTTCCAGAAGGTCGGAGCACTCTACCTCGAGATGCGCGAACGTGCGCTGCTCGCTGATCAGCAGGGCTTGGGCAAAACTGTCCAGGGCTTGCACGCACTCGAGCACGGTGGCCGCGCGCTGGTGATCTGTCCTCGCATCGTACGTCCGGTATGGGTCGACCACTGCCAACGGTTGCGACCGGACTACCACGTCACCGAGATCAAGGTGCGCGCGAAGTTCAGATGGCCAGAGCCGTACGAGCTCGTGGTCGTTAACTACGATATTCTCCCCGACCGGGTTGCGGCACCACCCCCACACGTCACAGTCATACCTGACGAGGCCCACTACGCCAAGGCCGGCCCCTACTCCCAGGGGGGATCGAGTCAGCGTGGCGAAAAAACACGTGACCTGGTCGGACTCTGTCTCAAAAACGGGGGGCGGGTGTGGGCGATGACAGGGACGCCGCAGCCCAACGAGCCCCCCGACCTGTGGTACGTGATGAAACTCGTGCGCCTCGAGAAGTCAGCGTGGGGAGACTGGCAGGACTTCCGGCGGATGTACAATGCGGTTGACCGCCGGATTACGGTTCGGCGTGGGAAGCGATCCGTTGAAATAGATCGTACGTTCTGGGGACGGACACCACATCCAGACGTGCGTCGCGGCTTTCAGCGGGTCGCCCTGCGCCGGACGCGTAAACAGGTGCTCCCTGAGCTCCCAGGCAAGCAGTGGCGCACGCTACGAGTCCCATGCATGAACCGGGAAGCTACCATCCTTGCAGACAATGTAATGATCGCGCTTCGCCGGGCCAATCTCGACCCGGATATGGCGCTGTTGCGTCTTGTTGGGGGGCCGGAACCTCCTGGCATGTCGGCGGCGCGGCGGCTCATATCCGGGTTGAAGGTGCGGGCGTGCTGCGATTTGCTGGACGTCATGGAGCCACAGGGCCAGGTCGTTGTCTTTTCCGCTCACCGTGCCCCGGTGGAAGCCCTGAGTACACGTCCGCGATGGGGCGCGCTGATGGGAGGCATGTCAGAAGAGGTCCGTGAGCAGGTCATCGCCGATTTCCAGGCTGGCAAGCTGAACGGCATCGCCGCAACCATCGGCTCGGCGCGCGAGGGGATCACGCTGACCGCGGCGCACGAGGTGATCTTCGTCGACCGGGCTTGGGTCCCAAAGTACAACGAGCAAGCGGAAGATCGCGTGTGTCGCATCGGTCAGAACATGGGCGTGACGATCACCGACATCGTTGCCGACCACGAGTTCGACGAGATCCTGATACGTGTACTCAAGGTGAAACAAGAACGGATCACTGCTGGGATTGGAGAGTAATGCAAAAGATCGAGACGCTGTTCTGTCGAGTCGACCAGTCGCCACTGGTCACCCAAGAAGTCACCATCGGTTGCGAATGGGTCCTTCGTGGCGAAGGCACCGCGACAGAGAAATACGATGGAACCTGCTGCGCAGTCATTGGCGGGGTGCTGCACAAGCGACACGCGCTAAAGATGGGCAAGGCGATGCCGGAAGGCTGGATCCATTGGTCCGGGCGCGAAGAACAGAAGAGCGGGCACGGATGGTCACCCGTCAGCATGGCCAACAGCAGCGACCAATACCACCTCGAGGCGTCATCGACCGCCGGCCCAATGGTTGACGGCACGTACGAGCTCGTCGGCCCAAAGATTCAGCGCAATCCATACAACCTGAACTACCACCAGCTGTGGCTGCATGGCCGGCGGAACCTCTACGTTGTAGAGAGATCGTTCGCCATGCTGCGGTCCTACCTGGAGATGAACCTCATCGAGGGAATAGTTTTCCACAGCGACGTCCACGGCATGGTAAAGATCAAGCGAAGGGACTTCGGATATGCTTGGCCGGTGAAGGTCGAGAGCGAGGGGAGAACACATGAGACGATAACGGAAACCCAAAAAACATAGGTGCGACAAATTTCAAAGAGGTCGTCGATCGTTTGCGATTCTCGGGCTGGGAAATTCCCAGGACGATCGACGGCCTTTATCTTTTGGGGGTGAAATGGCAGAGCAGCACAGTACCGTGATCCTTACCGGCAGCGGCGTGAACGCAAAAGCCGCAGTGAAAGTTTTGAACGTAGCAATCGCGGCGCACGAGCAGGACGGTTGGTTCACCGACAATAGAAGCTTGAGGATCGAGATCGCAGCCAAGGGTTGTGTAGTTATCGTGGCAGCGTGGCGACGTGACCAAGTTCAAGGCGTTGAGCCGCCCCAGGTGCGGGCCCACTGACGTGTAGGGCGGGGCCGGAGGGGGACCCAGGATGCCAACGGACGCTGAGGGTTGGCATAGAGACTCCGGCCCCGCTTATCTATTTACGCTTCCTGTACTGAGTGGGCTTCCATCCACCGATGTTGTCGCGCCAACGCTTCACTCTGTGCAACCCCATCGACATGACCGTATCAACCAGAGCGACGAGCGGGTATCTGAAGATTCCCCAACTGATCCCCGCATAGAGAACGTCGCTACCTGACTCCGCAGTCATGTCACCGAGCCCGAACGTCTCTGCATCGATGCCAGCTACAATTCGCAGTGACAGGTTGCCGATAAAGATCAGCACCGGCAATAGCTTGTCACGCTTCGTCGTGTCGTCCTTCAACCAGAACTGTTTGAGTAGGATGGCGATCACGCTGCCACCCACGAATGTTAGGTTTGTCCAGTCCATTACCTTCCTCCCTTACGTAGCTCATCGAGAATCTTTTCTTGGTTGTTTTCGATGCGTTGCAAGCGACGCTCGATATCATCAAATTTGATAGCGGAACCAGGGTGCTCCATCTGTGCAGCATGTGTATCCATACGCGTGTCCAGTTGATTCAGGCGCCCAGCGAAAAACCCGCCCAAAGCAATACCGATGACGACTAGCCCTCCAATGATCCAGCGATTCACCTTGCCGTTCACACCATCCCCTTACGCCTCGGAATGCACCTCGAGTGCCCGTACGTACACCCGTGCTAACTGTCCAGCAACCTTCGACGTTGACACCTGCTCGACGTTGAACTGGTGCGCTTTCCAGAATTCATTACCTTCACCGGGGTAAGGAATCCTGTCCCCGATTTCGTCGTCGAACTGTATGACGTGTCCAGGCTCCAGGTCAAAGGCATTGGCGTACGTCTCAAACTCAACGAACACACGGCGTCGTCGGCGCAGATCGCAATGCCACTTGCACAACACTTCAGCAACTGCTGGGTCCCATACGTCTGGAGCATCTATGGTGATGTGGTTGTCCACGTTGTACTCAGTGCGTGCGAAAGACATCTCTGTTTTGTAGTCTTCAGGGAAGTTCACGAAGTTCGTTGACTCTGGAGTACAGAACACATTGCCCGACCACGTGCCGGTGGGTAGGTGTAACCCGTAGCGCAGCGTCACGCTGGACGACAGTTCTTCATATGGAACCAACGAAGCGCTGAACGTCGCCTTGGCCATGTTGTCCCATTTGATAAAGTCGTTGGTAAATCCAGTGTACATTCTATCTGGGTCGGTGACCTTGGGGTTCTCCGTGTCCACATAGAAGATCCACTGCTTG
>SDBT01019902.1_pt1 | contig 10508 bp, 10 predicted proteins | sample 2277101 | NCBI WGS metagenome assembly SDBT01 (sample SAMN10404973, study PRJNA504765) | marine sediment metagenome | isolation source: marine sediment core GS10_PC15, 103 cmbsf | place: Arctic Ocean: Southern Knipovich Ridge | collected 2010
GAGTGTTTCGTCGCCGGGAGTTCCTACAAGGACGAAACCGACATCGGTGATGAAGACGACGAAGCGGGCAAAGAGCCGGCCGGTATTTCGATCGGCGACGTCAGCCCAGAGCCCGAGGGTGGAGAGTGAGGAATTACTCATGAGACTATTGAAACAACTTTGGTGTGATACGCGAGGTGGCGTGTCGGTGATCGCGACGATCATGCTGGTAACGGTGTTGGCACTCGGTGCAACCGTCGGCCTGATCACGTTGCGGAACCAACTCGTGCAAGAGTTCGGGGACGTTTCGGTTGCCCTGGAGAGCTTGGACCAATCGTGGAGCACCCCCGGCGTGGAAGGTTTTCAGGATTCGACCGACCTGGTCGATCCGGCGAACGAGGCCCCGGCGGGCCTGAGTTTCCCCGACGCCACCGGAGAAGGAAAGTAGGAAACAATTGGCCGCGGCGTAGCGGCATTGTGAGACACTGTGTGAAGGGACCGGTTTCTTCATGCAGCTAGATTCGGCCTCTTTGGCCAAAGGAGCCGGATTGCCGTAGCGTTTGTGTTTTTTTTCTGTTTCGTTTCACCACGTTGAAAGGAGTAGCTATGAGTTTGCTACACCGCCTTTGGAATGACGAAGCTGGCTTCGTCGTTTCCGCAGAGCTCGTGCTGGTAGGTACGATGCTGGTCATTGGTGCTGTGGTCGGTCTTACGTCCGTCCGCAACCAGGTTGTTCAAGAGTTGGGCGACTTGGCGATTGCCATCGGCAACATCAACCAGTCCTACCAGTACTCGGGTGTGGTTGGACATTCGTCCGCCACCTCCGGGTCGATCTTCCAAGATCAGCACGACTTCTGTGACCTCGAAGGTCTGGACCCCGTCAATGGCGGGTCCACGGGAATCGAAGTTTTCGACGCCCCGACTATGGAAGGTGCTATGTCAGTCCCCGACGCGCAAAGCGACGGCCTGATGTAGGGCTAATACCTCACCTTGAGGTAGCTCGAGTGCGAATTGCCCTCGGGGAACGGCGCCTGCCGTCCCCGAGTGGCAAGCTCGCAACACGAAACAGAAACACAACGACTTCCCAGATACAATCGTTTGCCACGTTGATCTTGCGACCGGAACAGAACAGCAACCAAATCAACAACGCAGTTAAACCATGGACCATTTGAATATGTGCTTTATCGCCGCAGTAGCCATTTTCACCGTAGCAGCAGCTATTACGGACTTCTTCACACGAAAAGTCCCTAATCAGCTCACGGTCTCCGCCTTCGCGGCAGCCGTGATCCTGCACACGGTCGTCAACGGCTTCGCCGGGCTAGGGTTCGCGATGGCCGGTTTCGCCACGGGTTTCGGTATCCTGTTGGTGCTCTGGCTGATCGGCGGCGGCGGCGGTGGTGACGTGAAGCTGATGGGCGCCTTAGGTGCCTGGCTCGGAGCCAGCCTCACGCTGCAGGTATTCTTCGTCGGCACGGCATTGGCCGCCGTGGCGGCTGCTGGAATCATTCTATCCGGCTTAATGACTCGCGGCTACAAGGCCGTGAACCGCCGCTATCTGGCCTCGGCTTCGGCCGGCGGGCAGAGTGCGGCAGACGAACAGGCTCGACGATTGCGACAACAGCGACGTCGGTTAATGCCCTTCGCCATTCCCGTGGCATTGGGAACCTGGCTGGTGCTCGCCGTAGCTTGGCAAATAGACAAGCTACCCTACAAACTACCCTGGTAATGGAACCTCTTTACGGAATCGGCGCGTCAGAAACAGTCCATTTTAAGTTTTACTCGTTATGGGAACCGGCACCACGCCGGTCAGGAGCAAGAAGATGAACAAGTTGAGTCCCGGTACCCTGTTGTTAGGGATCTTTGCCGTCCTCTTCGGACTGGTCGGAGCGTACGCTGTGAAGCAGCATCTCCAACAGGAGAAACCCGAACCCGTCGAAACCGCGGCCGTAGTCCGACTCGCCGTTCCGATGGCCGCCGCCGATCTGGCGGAAGGACGAACCATCACCGCCGGCGACATCGTGCTGGTGAGGATGACTCGCGAAGAGATCGAGAAGCGGGGGCTTCCCCAAGGCTTCATGGCCAACTCGAATCAGATCGTCGGCCGGACGCTTCGTGAGCCGGTCAAGCGAAACGAGACCTTCGTCACCACGACCTTCTATCCCGAAGGGGTGGGACCGAGCGTCGCCTCGCGGCTGAAGCCCGGTTATCGGGCCGTCACGATCTCGCTGGAAAGCAACACGGCATCGGCCGGTCTGGTGACCCCCGGAGCCATCGTCGATGTGATCTTCCGATTGACCGCCAACGAACGAGAAGCACTGCCGGAGACGACAGTTACTCTATTGGAGATGGTCGAAGTTCTGGCCATGGACCAAGAGACGTTTGCGGGTGCCCGAGCCAGGAGCGGTGCGGCATCGCGTGGTGCTACGGTCTCGCTGGCCGTAACTCCCGAACAGGCGGCCGCTCTGAAGGTCACCGAGGGACATGGCTCGCTGGCACTGGCGTTGCGGAGTCCGGACGACGACGGGATTGCTAGCTCGAGTACCCCGGCCACGTTGGCTAGTGTGCTTGGCCTGCCGGCTCCCGAGAAGCCCTTTGCCACGGAAGTCTATCGTCGGGGTCGACTGAGCACGACGCTCTTCGACAGTGGCCAGCGCGGCATCACGGTCCACGAGTTGCCGATCCCGGCAATGACCGGTTCGCAGCCGACGCCCGTCCGTGCGAAGACGACTCAATCGACCGAAGACGCTGGATCGCCGACTCGTGCGAAGACGACCAGCACCCGAACCATCGGGACGCGTACCTTGGCGTCCGCGGCTAGCTGGAAACAACCGGCGGCATGCTGCGGAAAGAAGTAAGGGATCCGCAAGGATTCGAGCAACCTCATCGGGCCTATGGCGCTCGAAAGCACGGCTACAAACCACGTGACTTCAAAACGTTGGATTAGACGATGATTTCCAAACTTGTAAAGCGATTTAAGAACGACGATCGGGCGGTAGACCCGACCGAGATCGAGTTCCAACGGCTCAAGACGGCCATCCACGAGGAACTGATCGAATCCCTCGATCTCTCCGTGATTGGCGAGGTCGATGAGGACCAACTCGGCGAAGAGATTCGCCACTTGGCCGAGGAAATCTGCGCGGGGCTGGATAAACGGCTCAGCGAAGCGGAGCACCAACGGATGCTCGACGAGCTCATGCACGAGATCTTCGGGCTGGGCCCGCTAGAGAAACTCATGCAGGACCCGTCGGTCAGTGACATCCTGGTCAACGGACCGCACGAAGTGTTCGCCGAGCGAAATGGCCGTCTGGAATTGACGGACATTATCTTCGCCGATCAGCAGCATGTGATGCGGATCATCCAGCGAATCGTATCTCGAGTGGGCCGCCGGATCGACGAGATCAGCCCGATGGTTGATGCCCGGCTACCGGATGGCTCGCGTGTCAACGCAGTGGTTCCACCGCTGGCGTTGGAAGGCCCGAAGCTATCGATTCGGCGGTTTGGTACCACCCCTCTGGACGCCGAGGCATTGATTCGCAAGCAGGCGATCCCTGCCGAAGTGATGGAATTTCTGGCCGCGGCCGTCGCCGCCCGGACCAACATATTGATCTCCGGCGGAACGGGAGCGGGTAAGACGACGCTGCTGGATGCCCTTTCGGCCTTCATCCCCGACGATCAGCGGTTGGTAACGATCGAGGACTCGGCGGAGTTGATTCTCCAACACCGGCACGTCATCCGCATGGAAACGCGAGACGCCAACGTCGAGGGAAGCGGCGAGATCACGCAACGTGACCTGGTCCGCAACAGCCTTCGCATGCGACCCGACCGGATCATCATCGGCGAAGTTCGAGGCCCCGAGGCCCTCGATATGCTTCAGGCGATGAACACCGGTCACGAAGGATCGCTGACGACGATCCACGCCAACGACACGCCCGACGCCTTGTCGCGATTGGAAATGATGATCGCCATGACGGGGTTGGAACTGCCGATCAGCGTGGTGCGACAGTGCATCACGACCGGAATCCAACTGGTTGTCCACTTGGCCCGCCTCCAGGGTGGTGTCCGGCGGATTACGCGGATCTCGGAAATCCTCGGCATCGAGGACGGCGAATATCGGATAGAGGACATCTTCCGCTTCCGTCAGACGGGTGTGGATGACTCGGATAATGCCGAGGGTGAATTCGTCGCGACCGGCTATCGCCCGGCGTTTGCCGACAACTTCTCTACCCGAGGAATCACCGTGGCGGATAGTCTCTTCGAGGCCCGCACTTACTCCAGTTAGTCCGGGTAACCACTCGACCGAAACCAGTCCAGGATATTCCAGGAGTCTCTGATCGTGAATACCTCGCTGATAGCCATTCTGATCTTGTTCGCCCTGGCGTGTTCGCTGGGGGCGGTGGTCTTGGCCGCAAGGGACCTATTTGGCTCGCGTCGCCGGTCCGGCTCGTTGCAGCCGACGCCCGGCGGAGAGCGGATCCGTCTGCGTCGCCTTCCCAAGAGATCCGACAAGGAATCCTCCGGCGGCCCACTTTCGGGCTTCGACCGCTGGTTCTTTCGTCTAGTTCGCGAGACCGGGTTGCAGTTGACGACCACTTCGGCCATCCTCCTTCTTCTTCTCTGTGGTCTGATCGTCGGGGGCGCGATGTTCATCTGGAACGAGCATCCGCTGACGGCCACGATCGGCGTGTCGATCGGCATGGCCGGTGCTCTGATCTATCTGGTAGTTCGCCGTGCGAAGCGGATTACCCAATTACAGGAACAATTCCCCTCGGCTTTGGATATGCTGGCCCGCGGTGTTCGGGCAGGTCAGAGCTTGGATCAGGCGGTGGCTCTGGTCGGCCAGCGCTCGCCGCAACCATTGGCCGGCGAATTCCAGTTCTGTGCAAAACAACTCGCCATGGGGCTCTCGCTCTCGGCCGTGATGCGATCGCTGGTCGACCGCGTTCGGCTGTTCGATGTCCGCATCTTCACCACGACATTGACCGTTCATCGCCAGACGGGTGGTAACGTCGCGAAGGTGCTCGAACGACTCAGTTCGGTGATCCGCGACCGGCTGGACTTCCGCCGTCAATTGAAGGCAACCACCGGAGCCGGACGCCTTTCGGCCATGCTCGTGGGTACCGTCGGCCCGGCGCTGTTTGCCTATCTATTCTTTCAACACCCCGAATACGTGCATTCGATGATCGATTCGTCGCTTGGGCAGGCCCTGTTGCTGGGTGCCGTGCTGCTCGAGATGGTCGGATTGATTTGGACCGTTCGACTGTTGAAGCCGGCCTACTAGACCGATAGGCGTGCCGGTTCGAACGACTCCTCTATCGACCTTTAAGGAAACGAACTATGTTGCTCCCCATCGCGGTCTTCCTGGTCGTTACCGTTTTCGTGTTCGCCGTAACCTCTCTGTTCGTGCGAGCCGGCGGAAGTGGCCGAGACGAAGTATTCTCCGGCGGTCGACGCCGTCCCTTGATCTTCGGGCGAATGACCGGCGCGCTGTCCGGCATCATCCCTTGCCCCTCCTCGACCCGAGAGGAAACGACCAAGGACTTGCGCCGAGCCGGATTCTATCAGCGGTTTGCCTTCGAGGAATTTGCCGCCCTGCGAAATGCCATGATCGTCGGCTGGGTCCTGCTGATCGGTAGCCTCATCGTTGTTGCGGGTGAACCGGGGAACAACTCCGTACCTACCCTGCTGTTGGTCGGTCTCGGCGGCGTCATTGTCTTCTACAGCCTGCCGCGATTGATCCTGCGGAGCAAGGCGAACAGCCGCATGCAAGAGATCCAATACGGTCTACCCGACGCCCTGGACATGATCACCATGTGCATGAGCGGTGGCTTGGCCATGCAGCAAGCGATGACCCGCGTTAGCTCGGAAGTCTTCGATACCCATCCGGCCCTGGCCTGTGAGTTGAAGATTATCGGGCGTCAAATGGAGGTCGGTTCGCTGGACAGTGCCATGCGACAATTCGCCGACCGGATCGACATCCCCGATGTCCAGTCGTTGACTGCCATGACCTGCCAGACAAGCGAGCAAGGTAGCAACATGGCCTCGGCCTTCCAAGAATTTGCCGACGGCGTGCGACGAGGACGGCGTCAGCGGGCCGAAGAACGAGGGAACAAGACGACCATCAAACTGCTCTTGCCGTTGGTCTTCTGCTTGGCACCGCCGGTCTATATGGTCTTGCTCGTTCCTGCCATTATGGAACTGAGGTCGTTCGTGCTACGAGAGAACGGCCCGAATGGAGTCCTTGCACCGGCCAATCCGGGTTCCGTGGAGAACGCCGCGATTAGCCAGTTCGGCGATTTGCCGTTCCGCACGGAAACGACCTCGTCCAATGGAAACACGCCGACGTCCGGAACCCTCTGGGCTCCCCCGCGTCGATAAGCAACGACGCCGGGACGCTATTCTTCGGACGGCGCGATACCTTGGCCTCGCTCGGCTTTGTACTCGGCGTAGACCTTCTTGAAGATCTCGTTCGCATAAGGATTGCGAGGATCTCCTCCCCAGCCGGCAACCGATTGTTGTTGCTCGGCGATGTGGGCATGGTGATAGGGTCGGAAGTAGTAATATCCATGCATCGCGGGGAAATAGGCGTGGTGCTGCATCATGTTGCATGTGCTACCGGTCCACTTGGCAGCGAAGCAGTGGTGCTGGCAACGGTTCCCGCAAATGGAACAGCAGCCACACGAGCCGCCTTCGCCCTCGCACTCGGCACAGCCCTCGCCCGATTCCACGATCGGGATGTCCTCGGGATAGGGGACCAGCGGGTCGGGCTCCTGGAGTAGAAGCTCACCGGGTAGGGGCGCGGCCGGTGTGGGTTCGCCGGGCAGCGGTGCGTCCGGTTCGGTGAACGCGATCCGTGCAGTCGGGTCGATCTCCAGATTCTCCTGGGCGCCGGCGATCCCGACAAAGCCAATGGCCCACACTGAGACGATGCCCACGGCGATCATGATGGTCCGAGACATTGAGAACGCTCCGATTAGGTTTCTGATCTGGTAATGTGGCTCGCCTTACATATCGAACGACCACGCCCGTTCTCTCTAATCGGTTCGGAACGCTCCGGTAGTTCAGCCTGCAAGGAGAAATACCGTGGGGTGTTCTGGGTAGGATAGGGAAACTACTGTCGAGTAGTCACCCATCAATACCGGCACTCCCCATCCGATCGGGGTAGATCGGGGAACAGGCTCATTCCGTAGTTCCCTCATTTCCCGAATTTTCCATTCATCCCGAATCCCCCTAGTGTCGATAAATCCGCTATGGCTGAAAAGTACCTGTTTTGGGGGCCCGGCCGAAAGGTCATCGAATCCTATTTGATTTTCGGGGTGGCGAGCGTTGCGGCCAGTCGACCCCTGCCCGCTCGATGAGGCGATAAAACATGCTTGGTACATCATTTCTTGGCGTACATTCCCCCCGATTGCGCGGGTCCGCCTGGCAAGTCGGCTTCGGTTGTGCCGTGGCGGTAATTGCCCTGATCGGTGCCTTCATGTTCCCAGGACTCTCGGATGCCCAGCAGCGAGCCCCATCGAACGGGGGGCAACGAAGCCTTTGGGGGAAGACAATCGAGCCGTCTCCCGAGGCGCAAGCCAAGCTCGAGAAGTACATCGGCGAGGTCCTCGAGCCCGAGGTCACGCTGGACATCGACCCGCAGCGGTCGAAGATCATTCGCACCAAGCGCCCGGTCTCTCGAATTTCGATCACCGATCCTTCGATTCTCGAGGTCGTCCAGTTCTCTCCCACCGAATTTGAGCTGATCGGCGGTGCCACGGGCCGAACCAGCCTAACGCTCTGGTTCGAGCAGGATGGAGCCCTATTACGCTATCTAGTGAGGGTTTCACCCGACGAGGGAATGGAAGACCGTCGCAAGCTGGAATACGGAGAACTGCAAAAGAAAATCAACGAGTTGTTTCCCAATAGCACCGTCCAACTCATTCCGATCGCCGACAAGCTGATCGTTCGTGGGCAGGCACGAGATGCCGAAGAGGCGACACAGATCCTCAGCCTGATTCGAGGACAAGGGGTGGCGCAGGGTGCGGTCTCGAACGTCGGGTCGCCGAACCTCGGAACGGCCGCCTCGCCCTACTTGGGTAGCGACGATATGCCGAAAAGCGGCGTGATCAATCTCCTTCAGGTCCCCGGTGAAATGCAGGTTATGCTCAAGGTCCGCGTGGCAGAGATCAGCCGCACGGCGCTGCGAAGAATGGGCGCCACGCTCGATATCGATGCCGGCGACTTCGCGTTCAGTTCCATGCTCGGGCTCTCCGGAGCCGCCTCCGCCATCTTGAGCACCGACGATGTCAAGTTGACACTCGAAGCACTGAGCAGCAACAGTTGTTCGAAGATCCTTGCCGAGCCGAATCTCGTGACGCTCAGCGGTCATTCGGCCAGCTTCCTCGCCGGCGGCGAATTCGCGGTACCCGTGGTGGTGGGCGTCGAAGGAGCGGCGGCGGCCACAACCAGTTTCCGCGGCTTCGGCACCATGCTGACGTTCACACCCACCGTCTTGGACAAGGACCGGATCCGCCTGCAAGTGGCGCCCTCGTTCAGTTCGATCAATGCGGAGAACACGGTCGACGGGATTCCCGGGCTCGATACGCGATCGGTGACCACAACGGTCGTCCTTCGTGAGGGCCAATGGCTGGCCATCGCCGGTCTGCTGCAGGATCAGCAAACGGGGAGCAAGTCCCGCGTTCCGTTCTTGGGCGACATCCCGGTGCTCGATGCGATATTCAGCAAGAAAGAGGTGCGGCGGGAAGAGACGGAGTTGATCATCCTGGTCAGCCCCGAGTTGATTCATCCCCTGGAAGCCGAAGAGGCCCCCACGATTTTGCCCGGCATGGAAGTGACCGAACCGGGAAACTGGGCCTTCTTTGGTGCGGGGAACTACGAGGGCCGGCCGAATTGCGACCATCGGAGTACGGTATGGCCGCTCCAGCAGCGCGAGATGCTCCGTGCCCGACACGAGGCAAAGGGCCAAGCACACTACTGCCGCAGGGAGAACTACTACATCCAGGGCCCTCACGGCTTCTCCCAATAGTGACCCCCCAATAGCGAACCATCGAGGCGATGTGGCGACGTTTCCTATGGATCCAACAGACAGACTACTTACGCTCAATGCAAGGCACGGCCCCCAGCGGGCCTTCAACGGGGGGAGACCCAAGCGATGACGTCGCAAAAAATACCTGCTCGACTGGCCCTCTTGACCGTCGGCCTAACCGTCCTGATGCTCACCGGTTGCCAAACGTGGAGGGACTATTATCAACAGCCCACGCCGGCACCCTTGGGGACCCTGAGCGATCCCATCTGGCAGAATCAAGAGTCCAACGCCGAACACTCCGATTTCGTAATCTATCAACACGAATTTCAACAGAACACGGAGTGGCTCAATACGGGCGGGGAAGATCACGTTAAGAAGATCGCTTCGCGGCTCTTGGCGGGACAGGACGCCCCGGTCGTCATCGAGCGGGGCAACATGTCGGTTCGTCCCGGAACGGCCCAACAGTACCCGATCCATCCCAATCCCGAGCTGGACATGCGGCGCCGCGAGATCGTCGTCCGATGTCTGGAGGCCATGCAAGTTCCCAATGCGGACGAACGGGTCGTCGTCGCTCCGGCGATTGCCCAGGGAGCCACCGCCAACGAGGCCGAGGCCGCCTATCATCGAGGACTCAGCACGAACGATAGCGCCAACGGCGGATTCGGTGGTTTCGGCGGGGGCATGTTCCGTGGCGGGTATTGATCGTTTACCGCACTAGCGGAGCAGGAATACCCACGTAAGCCAAGAAAAACGGCTCAGCCAAAAGAAGCAGAACCATGATACAACGACCGGTAACCGCGAGAATCGCGATCCTCCTCTTCTTCTCGATTGCCCTGGTCGGCTGCTCGCAGGACGCCGCACGGAGCAAGCGAGAGATGATGACGAACTTCTCGTTCGGCGCAGGCTCTCCTTTCGTGGGTTCGAAGACACCGTCCCGAGTGCCGATCGAGAACACGGACGCGACGGAGCCGACATCCAAGGGTGTTTTGGCCATGGCACGGCTGAGCGAGCGGCGCGGACAACCCGATCAGGCCAAGCAACTCTATCAGGTTGTTATTCGCAAAGAGCCGGACAACTTGGTCCCCTATCACCGTCTCGGCGTGATGTTCGCTCAAGATCGCGATTACCAGAAGTCCGAGGCCTACTTCCGCAAGGCGTGCGAGATCAACCCGACGGATCCCAAGTTACTTAGCGATATCGGCTACTCCTATTACATGCAGAACCGGCTATCCGAAGCGGAAACCGTCTTCCAGAGGGCCATGGAACTCACACCGGACGATCCAGCGCTGTGCAACAACATGGGCATCCTGCTCGGCGAACAGGGGCGATTCGAGGAGAGTCTTGCCATGTTCCAACGGGCCGGCAAGGAATCGCAAGCAGTGGCCAATCTCGGCTATATGTATGCCCAGCGGGGTGACGTCGAAAACGCCAAGGCCTGCTACAGCCACGCATTGACGTTAGACACTCATCTTCGCCCGGCCGCCGAGGCCATGATCCAGTTGGC
>SDBT01019903.1_pt1 | contig 10507 bp, 7 predicted proteins | sample 2277101 | NCBI WGS metagenome assembly SDBT01 (sample SAMN10404973, study PRJNA504765) | marine sediment metagenome | isolation source: marine sediment core GS10_PC15, 103 cmbsf | place: Arctic Ocean: Southern Knipovich Ridge | collected 2010
CTACGGGGCCAACTACTACCAGCACGGCAAGGACCCGGCAGCCGATGGTTTCGAGCGGCTCGCACCGGTGAAGTCCTACGCCGCAAGTCCGTTCGGACTATACGACGTCTCGGGCAACGTCTGCGAATGGTGCGCCGACGGGTACGACGCCGACTATTATCGGTCGAGCCCCATGCGGAACCCGGCCGGAGTGCCGCAGCGAGAATTCCGGGTGCATCGCGGCGGTTCATATCTTTCGCCGCAAGCCCGCCGTTTCGACCATCACGTCCATGCCCGAGCCAGCCGTCGCCCGGAGGAAACGACCTCGCACATCGGCTTCCGCTGCGTTCGATCGGTGAAAGCGAAGTTGCGCTAACGGCGCTTATCGTGGCACAGGCGTCTCGCCTGTGTTGAATAGCGGACGATCTGGAGATAGGTCTACTGTCCACAGGCGGGACGCCCGTGCCACTGCCCCACAGGCGGGACGCCTGTGCTACGGCTACGACCGCCCGAAGCGTCGCAGGCGGCCTTGTCGGCGCGTACACGGCCGATCGACGCCGCTGCGGTCGACGACGGGCTCCAGTGCCAGCAGTTCGTCCACCAGTCCTTGGGCGTCGTTGGTGACGTTCGAGAGCCGCTGCAACCAGAGCGATCGAAACAGGCCGGTCGAATCGAACAGATCGGCGGGATAGCAGGAGAGAATGGCGGCGGAAATCTTGGCGTTCAGATCCGCGTTGGGAGCTGCCGCGCTAAGCCCCGACTTGTATGCCGCCCGTAGCGACACCAGCACCAATGCCCAGGTGTGCTGGCCGCCCTTGAGTCGGCTGCGATAGCTCAGATCTTCGGAGAAGTCTCGCGCCCGGTCTGGATCGAACGCAAACTCGCATACGTCGTGCTGCCCGATCAGGTAACCGATCAGCATGTCGGTCCAGCGTTCCGTGCGGCGGCGAAGGCGATTGAGTTTCAAGGCCGCCTCGGCGTCGATTCCCGGGCCGCGGACCAGCAGCGTCAGCACGCGGTGCCGCGCCTCCAGGTGACCGATCATAACGCTACGGGCAACGGATTCCGCCCGATCGTTGCCGTGGTGCCGGTCGTGGGCACACAACACGGCAGTCCAGACCCGGGTGAGCATCTCGCCGGTGAGGATCTCTTCGAGCACGCCGCGGACCAGCGGCCACTCCGTCTTGCGTTGCCGCGGATCGGTCTCGGCCACTTCGTCGGAGAATCGCCTCAGGCTCCGCGTCCAACGGTCCAGTCGGCATTTCGACGTGGTCCAATACTGCTCGATTCCCGTTTCCGACAGTTGACGCACCCCGCGGATCAAGACGGGGCCATGGGCTGAGACAATCGCAGCCAGTTCGACAAGTTCGCTAGCATGCATGGCAGATAGTAGACCTCGTGAATAATTCAGTTTAGCGGTCGCCGGCACGGCGACTCCTCCCCCATGCAGCGTTTAGCGGTCGCCGGCACGGCGACTCCTCCCCCATGCAGCGTTTAGCGGTCGCCGGCACGGCGACTTCCCTACGCCCGGCGCCGGCCGCTGGGTAAGGAGAGTATCACCATTGTGAAGCAAACCGGATGCCGAGCTTCTCGCCGCGCACAAAGAGTGGGTGCGAATTGTTGCAACCGGTTGCAGTGCAACCAGTTACAACGACCGAGATTTGCCTCGACCTTGCCGTAGTGCATGGCTCGTGTTGTCCTCAGGCAACGCCCCGTGTTGCCAACGGGTGCGCCGCAAATTACGACCAGCGCGCTGACTATTGACAGATTGCGGTAGTAACGTGCAAAATGGGTGGCTGAGCTCCGGAACCGGTCCGGGGCATAGCGTGCAACCGGTCCTGGAGAATTGCGACATGGCTGAAAAGAATTGGACTCGACGGGATCTGCTCAAGACTTCGGCACTGGCGGGCACGGCATTGGCGACCGTGCCACGGTGTCACGCCGCGGAAAACTCCACAATCAAACTGGCGCTGGTCGGTTGCGGGGGCCGCGGAACGGGTGCCGTAGTCAACGCCTTCTCGACCGTCGGCGGACCGGTCAAGCTGGTGGCCATGGCCGACGTCTTCGAGCATCGTCTCAAAGGCAGCCGGGACAGGCTCAACAAGAAATTCGCCGACAAGGTCGACGTACCGCTGGAACGCCAATTCGTCGGGTTCGACGCCTACAAGAAGGCCATCGATTGCCTGGGACCCGGCGACGTCGTGCTGCTGACCACGCACGCGGCCTTCCGCCCGATGATGTTCGAGCACGCAGTCAATAAGGGCGTAAACGTCTTTGCCGAGAAGTCGTTCGCTACCGACGGACCGAACGTCCGCCGCTGGCTCAAGGCTGCCGAGATTTCCGAAAAGAAGAACCTCAAGGTGGGTGTCGGCTTCATGTGGCGTCACTCGCATGGGCGGCAGGAAGTGATCGAGCGGATCCACGACGGGGCCATCGGACAGGTGCAATCGCTGCGAATCTACCGGGTACACGGCCCGGTCCACTGCCCCCCCCGGCCGAAAGACACCAACGAACTGACTTTCCAGCTTCAGCATCCCAACAGCTTCACCTGGGTCTCCTCAGGGTTCTTTATCGACTGGCACTGCCACAACGTCGACGTAGCTTGCTGGGCCAAGGATGCCTGGCCCGTCTCGGCCCAGGGGATGGGCGGGCGGTGTTACGAGCAGGCGGGCAACCAGTTCGATCATTACTCGGTCGAATACACGTTCGCCGACGGCACCAAACTGTACGCCTATTCGCGACACATGAACGGATGCTGGAATACCTATTCCGACTATGCCCACGGCTCGAAGGGTTCCGCCGTCATTATGTCGAACCTGGGACAGCCTAAGCCACGTATCTATAAGAGCCAGAACATGGTCAAGGAGGACATGACCTGGGAGTACGGGCAGTCGGAACCCAACGCTTACAAGGAGGAATGGCAGGTGTTGCTCGACGCGATCCGCCAGGACAAGCCGCACAACGAAGCCAAGCGTGCCGGCGAGGCCGAAGTGGCCGCCCTGATGGGCCGAATGGCTACGCATACCGGGCAGGTGGTTTCCTGGGATCAGGTGCTAGAATCGCAGCAGCAGTTCGTCGACGACATCGACAACATATCGTTCGACACGCCCGCCCCAATCCACGAAGGCCCCGACGGCCTCTACCCGGCACCGCAACCGGGGATTACGAAGGAGTTTTGACCGGGTGTTCCCATTTAGCCGGCGGGCTTGCCCGCCGTGGGGATCAGGACTCGGGCGGTCCACTGGGAAACACGGCGGGCAAGCCCGCCGGCTAAATGGCGAATCCCGAAACAACAATCCGCTGCAAAATTAGCCCTCCCCCAGGAACCGATACCATGACCCAGCGAAAACTGACCCGACGCGAAATCCTCGGAACCGGTGCGGCTGCCCTGGCTACACCTTACCTGATCCCGTCACAAGTGCTGGGGCTCGAAGGCGAAGCACCGGCTAGCGAAACGGTCCGCGTCGGCGTGATTGGCTGCGGAGGCCGGGCAGGGCTGATCCGCGAAGGGGCCGACGTCAAGGCGTTTCGTGTAGTGGCTGCCGCCGACTGCGAGGTCCAGCGGGCCGAGGCCTACGCGAAACGGTTCTCCGGCGACGCCAAGTGGGGTGTCTACGCCGACTTCCGCGAGATGATCGAGAAGGAAAAGCTCGACGCTATCATGGCCGAGACCACGACCCATGCCCGAGCGTGGATTGTGATCCAAGCGATGCAGATGGGCGTGGATACCTATATCGAGAAGCCGATGTGCCTGACGATTGCCGAAGGCCGCACCATGGTCAACGCCGCCCGGAAGCTCAAAATTGTTACCCAGGTCGGCACGCAGCAGCGTTCCATGCCGATCAACAACTGGGCCAGCGATCTGGTCAAGAACGGGGCCCTCGGCAAGATCCGGGTCGTGCTGGCGCCGAACTTCGTCGGGCCCTTCCGCTGGACCAAAACCTCCTCGGCCGACGTCAAGACGCCGGTCGAACCCTGGTGGGACCGCTGGACCAATCAGGCCGAACTGCGACCGCACGACAACGCGATCCATCGCGGCTGGGCCCGTTGGTGGGACTACGACGGCGGCGGACTCTGCTTCGGCGTGACCGGCTGGGGAACTCACTCCTACGACCAGATCAACCGCGCGCTGGGCACCGACGACACGGGCCCGGTCGAGGTGCTGCTGGAGGAACCGGTCGCCGATCGTGCCACCGGCAAGTTCGTTCCCCGCGAGAGCGTCGGCGGTGTAATCGTCGGCGATACGGGCGACGCCGACACGGGCACACGATACCACGGCATGGCGAAGCTCACCGGCCCGCGCGCTCGCGTCCGCATGAAGTTTGCCAACGGCACGGAACTGCGGCTGCACCTGGACGGCGACCGCGGCCCGGGACTCGGTGCGATCTTCGTCGGCGAGAAGGGTAAGATCGAAATCAACCGCAACAAGCTCGCCAGCAATCCCAAGAAGCTCGTCCGCTCGTCCGACAATCCGGGTCCCAACAAGCGGCCCGAGACGGCCTATCACATCGAGAACTGGATCGACTGCATCAAGAGCCGCAAACTGTGCAACGCCGACATCGAGATCGGCCTGCGGGCCACCACACTCTGCTACCTGGTCAACATCGTCCGCGACGTCGGCCAGGTGGGCAAGACCCTGAAATGGGACCCCGTCGCCGAACGATTCACCAATTCGCCGGAAGGCAACAAGTTGCTAGATCGCCCGCGACGCAAGGGATACGAGTTGCCGAAGGTATAGTAGGGGTGGCTGGGGTCGGACTGCGAGGAACGAGCAGGGAGCCCCCAGATCGTTTGCAACTGGGGGCTCGACGCTCGTTCCTCGCGACTCGACCCCAGCCACCCACCGTCGGAGAGCGGAAAGTTAGTCCCCAACAGGAGAACCCCATGGCCCGCCTCGCGTTGATGAGCCTGCTATCGCTCTTGATCCTGACGGTTGCCGTATCGGCTCAGGAAAAATCACGCGGCGACGTGCCCAAACCATGGCGGGCCCTGGCATTGGCGATCGACGACCTGGCCAACACGTTTGGCAAGGACTACCCGAACGCCCCGGCGTATCGCGATCGTCTGACGGCGCTCGAGAAGTCTTACCTCGCGCTGCCAAAGGCCGACGCCGACTCGCTCGAGACCCAATTCGACCGCCTTCACCGCGAAGCCCTGGCGGCCAATCCGCTGTTGGACTTCGACCGGCTGTTGCTGATCCGCCGCAGCGCCGGTCGCATGGGCCTGCCCGCCAATTGGCAAAGCAACGCCTGTCTCCCTAAAACCGGCTACGACAACCAACTGGCACTCCTCTCGCCGGTTAGCCCCGACGGCAAACTGACAACGCTCTTTCAACCCGACCACGGGCGGTTCGTCGGCGACGTCGATCTGCATTTCGACGCCGACAAAATGCTCCTCTCCATGCCGGCCGCCAACGGCCGCTGGCAGGTATTCGAAATGAATGCCGACGGAACCGGCCTGCGCCAATTGAAACTGATCGAAGAACCCGACGTCGACAACTACGACGCCTGTTACCTGCCCGACGGGCGGATCCTGTTCACCTCGACCGCCCCCTTCGTCGGCGTGCCCTGCGTGTTCGGTTCGTCGCACGTAACAAACATGTACTTGGCAGAGCGCGACGGCTCGATTCGTCAATTGACGGTCGATCAGGAACACAACTGGTGCCCGACGGTACTGGGCAGCGGCCGGGTGCTCTACCTGCGGTGGGAATACGTCGACCTGCCTCACTCCAACTCGCGGTTGCTGTTCCACATGAACCCCGACGGCACGGGTCAGATGGAATACTACGGCAGCAACTCGTTCTTCCCGAATTCGTTTTTCTACGCCCGGCCGATTCCCGGTCATCCGACCAAAGTGGTCGGCATCGCCACGGGCCATCACGGCCAGGCACGCATGGGGCGAATGTTGATTCTCGATCCGGCCTTGGGACGTAGCGAAGCCGACGGCGTGGTGCAGGAGATCCCGGGCTACGGCAAGAAGGTGCCGGCGGTCATCAAGGACAATCTGGCCGACGGCATCTTCCCGCGGTTTCTGCATCCATATCCGTTGAGCGAAAAGTATTTCCTCGTCTCGGCGCAACCGAAGGCCGATTCGCCATGGGGGATTTACCTGGTCGACGTCTTCGACAATTTCCTGCTGTTGTGCGACGAACCGGGCTACGCGATGCTCGAGCCGATTCCGCTGCGGAAAACACCCACGCCGCCGATTATCGCCGACAAGGTCGACACGAGCCGAAAAGACGCGTTGATCTACATGATCGACGTTTATCACGGCCCCGGCCTGGCGGGCATTCCACGCGGCACGGTCAAGAAACTTCGCGTCTACACCTATCAATTCAGCTATCGCGGCATGGGTGGGCTGCTCGGGTCGATCGGCATGGACGGGCCCTGGGACATCCGCCGCGTGATGGGAACCGTACCGGTCGAACCGGACGGGTCGACCTCCTTCCGCGTGCCCGCCAATACGCCGATTGCCGTGCAACCGTTGGACGAAGAAGGCAAATCGCTGCAAACCATGCGGAGTTGGTTCACGGCCATGCCCGGCGAAACACTCTCCTGCGTCGGCTGCCACGATCGACAAAACACGGTCACACCCAACCGGAGAACACTCGCGTCGCGGAGGACTCCCTCGACGATCGAACCCTGGTACGGACCCGTTCGTGGGTTCAGCTTTGCCCGCGAGGTGCAGCCGGTGCTCGATCGATATTGCGTCGGCTGCCACAACGACGCGCCCCGCCCCGACGGGACCACGCTGTGCGACCTTCGCGGCGAGAAGCATATCGACGATTGGGCATCGAACATCGCGGGCAACGTCGGCAATCGGCTCCCAAAAAGCTGGCGGTTCTCGGTCTCCTACGCCGAACTGCATCGGTTCGTTCGTCGCCCCGGCATCGAGAGCAACATCAGGCTATTGGCGCCCATGGAGTTCCATGCCGACAGCACGGAGTTGGTGCAGATGCTCCGCAAGGGACACCACGGCGTGAAGCTCGACGCCGAAGCCCGGGACCGGCTGATTACCTGGATCGACATGAACGCCCCCTATCACGGCACATGGGGCGAGATTATGGGGCCGGGCAAGGTAGAACACCTTGCCCGGCGCGCCCGAACTATGCGCAACCGCTACGCCGGCATCGACGAAGATCTCGAAGCGATTCCCCAAACATCGGCCGGATTGATCGAACCGATCATCCCCGATCCACCCGCTGCGCCGCCGGCCGAGACGGTCCGTTGCGATGGCTGGCCGTTTGACGCAAACAAAGCACGGGCGCTGCAAGAACAATGCGACCTGGAACCGTTGGCCGTCGACCTGGGCGAAGGCGTCGCCATGCGGCTGGTGCCGATCCCCGCCGGCGCATTCGTTATGGGCAGCCACACGGGACACGACGACGAACGGCCCACCTCACGCGTCGCCGTCGACCGGCCGTTCTGGATCGGGCAATGCGAGGTTACCAACGCGCAGTTCACCCGATTCGACGCCGAGCACGACAGCCAGGTAGAGCCGATGCACGGTTACCAGTTCGGCATTCACGGCTATCCGGCCAATCAGCCCGACCAACCGGTCGTGCGGGTTTCGCAGAGCGAGGCGACGGCCTTTTGCCGTTGGCTCAGCGCGAAGACCGGTCGGCGGTTCACGCTCCCCACCGAGGCCCAATGGGAATACGCAGCCCGCGCGGGCACGGCCACGCCGATGTGGTTCGGCGACCTCGACACCGACTTCTCGACGCTAGCCAACCTGGGCGATGCGAAACTCAGCGAGTTCGCGCTGGACACGTTCGTTAAGGTCCGCTTGGTACCCAAGCCCAACAAGTACGACGATTGGGTGCCCAAAGACGCACGATTCAACGACGGCGGTTTCGTTTCGGTCGCAGTCGGCAGTTATCGGCCCAACCCATGGGGCCTGCACGACGTGCATGGAAACGTCGCCGAGTGGACCAGATCGGCGTTGCGAGCTTATCCATACGCCGACGACGACGGCCGCAACGATCCGGCGGCAACCGGGCGGAAGGTCGTTCGGGGCGGTTCCTGGTACGATCGGCCCAAGCGATGTAGTTCGAGCTTCCGTCTCGGCTACCACGCTCATCAAAAAGTATTCAACGTCGGCTTCCGCGTAGTCTGCGAAAAGTAGTAGCACAGGCGTCCCGCCTGTGGCCCGTAGGGTGCGTGAAACGCACCACCACATCCAACACAGGTGCGTTGCACGCACCCTACTACCCCGAAACGTCGAAGCAATACAGCGTGTCGTCGTATCGCAGGTAGAGCCTTCCGCCGGTGACCACCGGGTGCGACCAACTCGGTCCCTGTCCACTGACACTGACGGTGCCCTTCATTTCGAGTCCGTCGGTAGAGCAAGTGGCCAATCCCGCCTTGCCGTCCTTCTCGGAGAACAGATATAGCATCCCGTCGGCCCAACAGAGCGAGCCCTTGCCCACGCCTTCGGCCTCCCACACCTGCTCGCCCGACTTGAGTTCCAGGCAGGCAAACCCGTTCTTGTGATTACCGTAGATGAAACCGTCGAGGATCACGTATCCACCGTGGTGGCATTGCATGTCTTTGGTCCGCCATGCTTCCGTGGCCGTCACTTTCTCACCTTCGACCGACATCTTCATGCAAATTCCGCCCTTACCGTAACCGACGGCCCAGAAGACGTAACCGTCGGAGAACGCGGGAGTGGGCACGCTGGCCGTGTTGCCCGAGGCGAATTCCTGGGTCCAGAGGGTCTTGCCCGTCTTGGCATGCACACAGATGAGGCCCTTGTGGGCGGCGTTGATAATCATCGGAACGCCCTGATACACGACGTGGATCGGCGAACTATATTGGGCCGGGCCGAATTCTTCCGACTCCCACACCGTTTCGCCGGTGGCTTTGTTGAACGCCACCATGAAGCTCGTGCCGCCGGGTGAGACGACCGCGAGGTCTCCGACGATCAACACCGACTCGCAGTACCCCCATCCGTATCCGCCGATCTTCCCGTCGAATTCGCTGCACTTGCGGGTCCACTTCTCCTCGCCCGTCTGTGCGTCGTAACGTCCGACCACACCCAACCCCGTTTGCAGATACAAGTCGCCGTTGTCGTAAGTGGGCGTGGCACGCGATCCCTTCCAGGAACGCATGTAGGCCTTGGTGACGTCCTTGACCCACTTGACCTTGCCGTCCATGTCGACGGCCCTCATATACAGACGCTCGCCCGGTCGCTTCAATACGGTTTCTGCCTCGGGCACTTCCGCGGGGTCTCCCTCTTCTTTACGTCCGGTGATGTAGAGCAGGCCGCCGCCGGTAGATGGGCCGGCGAATCCCTGGCCAATTCCGGTGAGCTTCCAGAGTTGCTTAGGTCCGTCGGCCGGCCAACTCTTCAGCAGACCTTTGTCGAGCGACTTGCCGTCACGGTTGGGCCCCCGCCAGCCCGGCCATTGGGCATCGGCAGCGTGAGTGGTGCAGGTCGACGCAAGTATGATGAACATCAGAATCGCTGCCGGCAATAACAAACGAACACATCTCATGCTGGGAACCTTCCGTAAGAAAACAATGGTTTATTTGTGGCTATTTAAGATCCGACCCATGCCGGACGATTAGCCCAAACGGCGAGACCCTGAGTATACCTGTGCGCTCTCGGAATAGCAACCCGATTAGAACCCTCCCGCGCAATGGGGCTATCCATCGGGTAAACCTTGTCGCGACCCCGAGATAAACCTACAATGATGCTCGACATTTGCGAAGACTACCCACTTCTCCAACGGAGACCTGCGATGAAGATCGAATCGTACCTGCCCCGACTGACGTTGACGGTGCTGACCATGGCCTGCATGAAGCGGGTCTCCCAGAAGAGCAGGTTTTCCGCCGCGGGTGCGGCCTTTGGATCGCCCGAATTACCGAGCGCGATCAAAACATTGCGAACGAACCGGTCGCGCCCCGTGCGCTTGACGGGGGAGCGCCGGAAAAGCTCGCGGAAAGCCGCATCGCCGAGCCCCGCCAGATCGCTTAGTAGCGGCGCCGTCAGTTCAGCGCGGGCGTGAAAGGCGGCTTCACGGGACGCCTGGGCATACTTGTTCCACGGGCAGACAGCCAGGCAATCGTCGCAGCCGTAAATGCGGTTCCCCATCGCGCGGCGGAACTCAGCCGCGATGTGACCCTTGTGCTCGATCGTCAGGTAGGAAATGCAGCGCCGGGCGTCGAGTGATTCCAACGCCACCCCGCAGCGCCAGCGTGTGGAGGGGGGCAGCTAACCTCCCAGTAGGGTTCTCCCCCCGGATTCTCGATGCGCTCCATTTTGTAGCCCCGCGGAAGCCCGGGGGCACCGGCCAGCCGCGAGCGGTGGTCGGTCGCGGGTCGTCCGAACCAGCCCGTCATGTCTTAGTCTCCTCGGGCTCGCCGGCCCAGCATGTGCCTCGAACCTCCAGGGCCCAGGGCCCCTTCGCTCCGGTGATCTTCACGGTGTACTCGCCCACGGCACCATCTATAGGAGCCCCGATGATGCGGGGCTCGGCGGCGAGCATTCCGAGGGGTACACCCGGTGCGGGCGTGACCGGTACGGC
>SDBT01019904.1_pt1 | contig 10507 bp, 21 predicted proteins | sample 2277101 | NCBI WGS metagenome assembly SDBT01 (sample SAMN10404973, study PRJNA504765) | marine sediment metagenome | isolation source: marine sediment core GS10_PC15, 103 cmbsf | place: Arctic Ocean: Southern Knipovich Ridge | collected 2010
ATTTTCACATTGATTCCATACTACACATCTCATCCCGTAGCGTACGATAGCCGCTGCAAGGACCCCGTACAATTGATCAGGTGTAAATCTGGAGTGTCTTCCTTTCGGGACAGAGTCATAGTATTCTTGGAGTCCTCCTGATATGAATAAGATAGGGATAGATTCCGTTGCGAGTCGTCCCAACTGATCGTCAAGTCGTCCAGAAAAGAGGGCAGAAAGCAAGTCCTTGATTTCTTTCCGCTCAATAACGACTCTGTTACCAGCTTTATCTTGTGCGGCATAATCTCCACAATGTAAAGCTTGAAGTGTGAATTCGATATGATTTCGTGTAAAATAATCTTGCTCACTTTTCGGTTCCCTAGTATCAATTGTAATCATTATATGAATGCCATAACATTCTAATATAACGCTTTGGATTTCCTTATCCCTGGGAATAAACCAGGAATTATTTTTAACCCAAGTATATGTAATTCTGTGCCTTTAGCGACCCACAATCTTTTACGCCCTTTACATCTAGTGCAAGATTTGATAGTAATTCTAGGATCCAATCCGGATGAGCGATGCCTTCGAAGCCCTGAGCCGTAACAAAATGCACACCACACTGATTCGGTATGTGCTGTTGAAGCTTTATCAGTAGGCGAATATTCAAATCTCTTCATCCGGAACGAAATTCTCCCTCACAATATCTTCACATGATTTACAAACTGGTTTATAATCTTCGTCTTCAGTAGAAGTTCTATCTTTAACTTCACAATTCCATTCACCAAATGTAGTCATATGGCATACGCCACACTCCCAATACTCTACTGTTTTCATCATATTAGTGTAAAAAAAAAAGATATTAAAGTTTGCGTCTCCGTTCTTGGTCAAACATGACTACGTATGTGAAGTAGTTTATCAAGTCTGCCAAAGTATCCTCGAGGGATTCATCTTTAACCTTTTGTTCTAGTCGTGGATCTGTTAGATTATACAGGCGCATAATCTTATCAAGACCCCTAATTATTGCAGAGTGTGCATCACATTCAACCATTCCTATATGAGAAGCTAGCCTGAGGTTTGCAAAGGTATCTTTACTCATGCCTGAGTAATCATTTCCTTTAGCAATGAATAGCTTCTGACACTTTTCAAAGATACGATCTTGAAAGACTTTGATATCTTTCGTAGTTATGACATTATTCTGTTCTGTCATTGACCACACCTTCACTGTTTTGGTAGTGTCCTGTGTACGCTTGATCTGCTGGTTCACATGTTTCAAATATAATTTGCCATAATTTTTTTCCATACTCTAACTTCATTGTCTGCATACTCTCATTCTTCATAACAAGAGTTAACTGACCTATAAATCCAGGATCAATCCACCCAGGAGATGCTAAGAATAAAGCACGTCTACTCGTAGAAGATTTGTTTACAATCTCTCCTGTAATAAAATCAGGGAATCCAATGATCTCTATAGTAGAAGCCATGAAAGCTTCACCAGGTAATATATCTACATAACCATCAGACTGAAAAGAATCACTAGCATGTTGAGCTGTAAAATTAATAGACTGAAATCCTCCCATAGATAAATCATAACTCGCAGGACTAAGTTGGTTAGTAGTGAATGGATCTATAGTAAGTCCTTTCTTTAAATTCTCTAGGATTTGTTTATCATTTAATATCATCAGTATACTCCTCTAAAGGGATAATATATTTCTTAGGTTCACCAGGAGATCCATGAAAACATTCTGTTCTATACTCACACCACATACATAGAGGACTAATTTTTCTTTCGAAGTCACCAGATTCTTTTATCTTTTGGACTAGTCCTTTATAGGTATTATTAACAGCTCTCATTGTTGCAGCAGGGAATTTTTCTATATGATATTGTTTAAGTCTAGGATTATAAAGAGCCCAGTAAAGAACAGGTTTATCAAACAAGTTCATCTCATTACATATTACAGCATAGAAACCAGTCTCTGCACGAAGTGAAGTTAAACTCCAATTCTTTTTTACATCAGCACTTCTACCAGTTTTATATTCTACAATACAATATGCTTTTTCATTTGGAAGATAATCAACTCTATCTATATGTCCAGTACGGTTAATTTGATCATCCATTGTTACTTTAATTTCTGTTCCTTTAGGAGGATACCATTTAAGAAATTCTACTTTTGTATATTGTCTCTTAAAAAATTGCATTCGTTTCGTTTCTACATCACAAAACCAATCAAACCAATTATCCATCTCTGATTTATCTGTATCATAATTTTCACTAAATGAAAACTTTTCTCTGAAATGAGAGAAGATTTGTTCATTATCTGTTAATTCATAAAGAGATTCAAAGTTTATTTTATCAAATATTTCATCTACTTCTGCGTGAAATATATCTCCCTTCGCTGCTTCAATATTACTATTATTCTTCTCATTATAATTCCAATATTCATCTGAATGAACAAAATATGAAAACCAAAATTTCTTAGGACATTTCTTATATGTCATAAAAGCAGACTTTCGTATAGGCTTAAATGGTATAATCTCTTCAGTCATATTCTATCATACCACATTGGTAATGTATACCTATGTCCCTTAATTTCTTTAACCCCATGCTTATATTTTTGTCCATCAAATGTTACCATTCTCCCAATCTTTGGTTGTATAATTGTACCATCTTCAAAGTAAGTTTGTCCTCCTTCAAAATCTTCATTAAGATATGTTATAGATGTGCATACTGTACTCGGAACAGCCATGTCATAATGTAAAGCTTGCCATGATTCATTAGGCCAAGATACAATTTGACATCTATTAGGTTTGCCTGTAATATATTGTGAAATTTGTGTAACGTCTCTATTTAAACGTAAAATAGAAGTTGATTTCCATTTTTCAATATTTTTAGCAGCCTTAAATTCTTCTAGAAATTCAGAACATTCTTTTTCTGTTAAGACATCGTCTATTATTCTAATCATGTTTCATTAACCTCCTTACTAAATAAATAGGGCTAATATTAATCTTGTACACAGCATGAATTCTACGTACTAAATATCTCCAAGCTATACTATGAATAAGAAAGAATACCCATGAAATTAGGATGAAATAATCTTGATATTCATTTAGAGCATTCTCTTGTGCAACCATTAACATACCTTTATGGAGTAACATAGCTGTGGGTGCAGAGATAAGAGCCCCTTCTACAGATTCTGAAAATGAATTTAATTTACTTTGCATTAGTAGTATCCTCCAAAATTTGTATTACTCTCATTAAAAGTGATTTTTCTGTAGAATCATTATAAAGATCTATTACCTCTTGTGCAGACATATCTGATATCTTTTTGATAGGAGTTACATTAACTTTAGATTGCAAGTTCAACTCCTGCCATACCATATATAGCAACGTACATACCACAAAAACTTAGAATAGTAATGCCGATTCCAATAGCTAAAAGTTCTTTATCGTGAGAGTAATGAAAATAATCTTTAATATAAAAATAACCACAATACAGGGTTACGCACATTAAAACAAAAACTATACCATTTATGATCTCTTGCATTAGAACCACTCATCCAAATCTTGAAGCCCCATAAAAGTCTTTTCCCATGAGACATTGAGCTCATGTAGAATAGGGTAAAACTTCTTTTTAATAACTTTTTCAAACATTAAATCGTAATCTATATCAACCCACTTTGGTACCTCCATGCCTTCCTGTATACAAAATGCATTAGTATCAGGATGATCTCCATGAATTGCTTTAATCCATAACAGTCTAGGTGCAGTGTCCTCATCAAACTTATATCCACAATGGGTTTCTGCATACTTCATTCCTCTATACCAAGGACTACTTTCTACAGCCTTATGAACAGTTCTAGGTACTGCAAATTCATATGGATCTAAATCCTTAAACGTCTCTTTGAGATCTTTGATTAAATTTATTCCTTCTTCTAATTTATTATCTCTAACAACAAGCTCAAAGAATCTCATCATAGTTTTATTTAATACCTTAGACGTATCACTTCTTCTTGTTTCAAACCCACGAATGTATAAATCATTACAAGGATGATCGTCCGAGAATGTCATATATCCTACGTACTTTTTCTTTACTGGTATCCATACATTCTTTTTAATTTCTCTACGCTTAAAGAGTAATCTTTCGAAGTACTTCTCAAAAGCAACTTCAATTGTATCTCTCTCGACTCCCCACTGTACGAGATTCTTCTCAAGAAATCCGACAATAACGGACTTGGCCTTTTCAACGTTCTCAAGTTTGGATACCTTGACGAAGACAGAATCAGTATCTCCATAAACTGTCGGAAAGCCAGCCTCTTCAAGCGTTGTTTTAATACCATAAATTACATTTCTACCTACCGCTGTAATAGTGTTTGCACAATCAAGATCAAAGAGTCTAAACGAAGGCGTACCCATAACACCATATACACCATTCATTACTGTTTTAACTGCAACATCAAATTGATGTGCTAATTCATGTTCTTCGGAAGTGTCACCAAATGTTTTAGCAGCTGCAGCTTTGTTCTTTTTTGAATCTTTTCTGATAGTCCTGAAATCCATACATATTCTAGGTATGATGCCCACTCTATCATCTCTGGACTTGTATCGGTACGACAAGCCTGTATCATCTTCCACTCTGATAGGTCCATCATTATCTTTACACTCTGGACTAATATTAAACCCTATAATAATTGATATGTACAAACCTACAGCATCAAAGCATGCTATACCTTCCTGCATACCTGTTTGTGGTTCTAATACTAATCCTCCCTTGATTTTAGATTCATCCTTTTCTCTTTTATTCTTCCCAGGATCTCTAGAAGGAAGTACTTGATCTCCTGCTATTCGAAGTAAATATGAATCAGTAATAGATTCTTTAGACATAGAACGATCCAAACTACAACCAGAGATTGCACAGATTGCAGAATATAATTCTATAAGGTTATTCTTTTTAATAATACCCCATGTACTTTCAACGTCATGTTTACAATACTCTATGATTTTATCAGGATCTTTGTTCCATACTTCAGTTGTCTTGGCACCAAAGTCTTCATACTCTACACCAAGTTCAGTAAATGCAATGGCTTTTAGATTATAACTAGAAAGTTTTCCAGATGGATTTTTATATTTTTGATATGCTTTAAGACCATCAAATATAATTCTCCCATGAATCTTCATATTTGTAAACTGTGGTTTGTTATCCAATCCTCTAGATTCCATAACATATGCCTTCCTCACGGGAGAAAGAGTTTGACTAAAGTATTTGCGTAGATGCTCCATCCGACCAAGGATGTATGAAACATCGAAGTCCACATTCCAACCTGTGAGAACGTCAGGTTCGTGTTCTTGCATGAGTTTCGCAAACTTCTCAAACATCGTAATTTCATTATCATTCTTCATAGAAAATGTATAATGAGTTTTAGTAAAGGTGTCGTAAACAATAATACATACAACAGGATAGTAAGGTTGTTTCCATGATGGTACTGTTGGAGAATTAATTACTTCTATATCTATACACCATGTTCTCATAGGTATATCTTGTGCATCTACTGGACTAAATTCTCTTGTCTTAGTATCAAATTCAAATCCTTCTTTGATTCCTAAATCTATTAAGACTCTTTTGTTAAATGGAATGTCACCTTCATAAGTCTTAAACATTTTTTTAAATGCATAGAGATTCTGAGGTTCCACAAACTCCACTTTGAAAAGGTCTTGTCCGAAGATCGACCTATATCCTGGGGATACGCGTGATATTCTAGACGCGAGCCCAGGGTCAGGTATAACTGGCTCCACTTCTGTATAGCAATAGGCATTGACGTTTCTCTTATAGTGTTGATATCTATTACCATCTTCCCCCCTGGAGAAGAGAACAACAGAACTGCCTCCCCCTTCCTGCTCACAAGATACCAGCTTGTACCTTACAGTTTCTCAACTCCATGAATATATAAATAACTTTTTTCATCACAATATCTACAGACTATATCTGTTGTCCTAATATTACAGTAACCGCAGAGTCTACATTGACATCTAGGCATAACTCACTCTCTTTGCAAAGCCATGCTCAACTAAATGATCTGAAAGATTTATCCAATCTTTTTTTGGTTTCTGTTGAAAGAAAACATTGGCAATATATCTACCATACTTTCCTTTCTTATGTACTCTAATGGTAACTAACTTATCTAAAATTAAGTTACGAACATAATCTCTTGCTTTTAATCCTTCAACACGTTCACTACCTCGAACTTCTGGAGTGTCAATGCCATAAAGTCTTAGCTTTGACTTAACCCATATGTCGAATCCTAAATCAACATAAAATGTAAATGTGTCTCCATCATATACATCAACTATCTTAGCAGTATACTCATACATAATATATGAAGAAAAAGAAAGGGACATATAAGCGTTAAGCTTGGTCCACTAACTTTTCCCTATCGTAACACATACCAGGCTCTTTACAAAGTTCCTGGCGTGTAAGACGATTACTTTCTGCCAATTCATTGGCTATTTTGTACATAAAGAACTCAATACATTTGGTTTCTTGTTCGCCAAAGTCTTGTAATTCCTTATATTCTTCGTCATATTTTCCCATATGTTGTTGAGTAAAAAAAAAGGGATCTAAGTGTTTAACTTAGTATCTGTTTTTCTTTTGAGAGTTTAATCTCAAAGATTCTTTTTAAAGATGGGTCCAAGTCTGTAATTCCTGTCTTCAATTTGTCAAATGTGATATCTTGTACTTGAAGATTATTCAAGCTTTGATACCTACACTTTTGAATTGTAGCGTTCCGAACGTAAGTGTACTTACCTTCTTGTCCAGGGATTGCTCTTGGTAGCTTCTCCAAATGTATACTTATGTCAACGAAGTGTTCAACATCTTTGCTGGCTTTGATACCAACATTTCCTTCTAAATCTTGTTTTTCTCTGCAACAGATTACAAGGTGACATGGTAGAGAATTGAATCTATTGATTAAGATTCTATATGCTTCATTAATTTTGGCCCATTCTGTGCCTCTAATGAATTCTTCACCTGTCTTTTTTGATACACTTCTTTCTCCAATATTTCCCAGGTAGAGAGATAGCCAAGACCATATATCGGATCCACTATCTATAATGACAGTTCCACCTTTGATCTTCTCTAGTGCGAAACTTGCAGCCTCAATTTTCTTGAGACTTGTCTCTGGGTCTGTGTTGAAAGGAGTGTCTATGATGTTTCCTTTTCTATCAGTTGGTTTCTCAGCGAACGGAACATTACATTCCATTAACTTGATGTCTTTGTCTGGAAAGTGATGTCTCAGTTTCTTTACACCGAACTCTGTAGATATTACATACAGAGGTGGTGGAAAACTAAGTCCAAAGTAGGTCTTACCTGTCTCTGGTTTTCCATAGACTAAACATTTTAGTCCTTCGCCTTCTTCAACTTCGTCTATATTCTTGAAGAGATCAGTAGGGTCTGCTGTTTTAGTAACAGCTTCTACAGGCTTGCCTTTTAAAGCAGCCTCGAGTTGTTCTACACTCATTCTACTATATCCACTCCTTGGAATATAACATGCTGACATAACGCAAATGGCATGAAGTGTCCATCATCGTCTTTTTTTGCATGAGTATAATCTTTATCACATACTGTACATCGAAATGAAACAGTGTCTGTGTTTTTAAACACCTTTTGTTTTGGTGTCCGTTTGGACAATTTCAATGGTTTTGGTGTTTTCTTCATGCGTTCTTTTCTTTCAGATTTTTGCTCATCTTTTTGAAAAACATTGTCCAGTTTAGTAGTTGCGTCGACTTCTGTTTTAGATACTGCTTCAAGTTGGTCTTCCCCGTGTAGTTCTAACGGAGCTTCCTCTTCGAATTCATATCTTTTACCCATTATTCGTCGCCGTCTTCCTCTACTGGCTCTTCTTTAACTTCTGGCTCTTCCTCTGCAACTGGTTCTTTTCTAACAGACCAGATGTAGTGGAGATACAATGCTATGTCTTCGTTAGAAAACTGTGCATTCAGTCCAGAAATCAATTTCTTTTTTGCAAAATTTAGGAGTTCTTCTGCTACTTTTGTAGCATATCCTGCTTCTTGCTCGTTGAGGTCATGATTTCCTATGCGCATGAAGACTATTTTTAGTACCTCAATATTAATGTTTAATCTATATCATAATCAGCATGTTTTATACAAACAGCCTCGGATTTTCCATCTTCATCTTGATCTACTAGATAATCTTCTGCCAACCAATTACCAATACATAAAAGCCTATTACACTTTCCAAAATTACACACATATATATCTTGCATAAGAAAAAAAAAAGGGTTTATAACCCTAGGTTGTTTGCTGCACCTGCAAAGACTATAGCTACGAAGCCTAGTGCTACGGCTGCTAAAGTCCAGGTTCCTTTTGTGGTCAATCTTTGACCTTCCATGAAATATCCCATGATCATAAAAAAAAAAAGACTAAGCACTAAGCTTAGCTTCTAGCATGTCAAGATAATTGTGTGCATCTTGTAATGCCTTCTCTCTTTTTGGTACATTGACATAATGTGTTGCGAGTTTAGATTTGTACGCAATGATTTCTGCCAATTCTGTAACTGTGTATTCCATCCAAGCACCTGTTCTATAATCAGCTTGGTGTTTCCTGATTGAGGCTGGAGTGGCTAAAACAGTTATTTTGTTATGGTAGGTTCTCTTTGGAGAAACTAACTTTGTTTTGGTTGCCATAATCATAAAAAAAAAAGGTGGAGGGTTACTCCGGTCTTTCGAAGACGCTGAATACATTCATTCCGAGATGATATTCACCAGTTTTCTCTTTTGTTTCTGGATCTTTGTCGGCTACCATAGTTGTTCTACATATGACACCTACAGGTGTTCCATCTTTGAGATCTTCTAACATAGAACTTATGTTTGGATCTACAAACCCGACGATTGTTTCGCCAAAGTCTAAAGACTCATCAATAATTTCTATTGTACTGATTCCTGTCTCGTTTATGTAATGTCTGTTCAGAGTCGCTTCTGTGACAATAAACCGTGCGGCATTATCCTTTGTTTGTTCGTGTTCTTCTGCGAGTTGCTTTGGAAGTACTAACTTGTTGGCGAATACAGTATCTACCAGTTCGACAATTTCTTCGCTAGGTACGTCTCTTACAACTCCTTCAAAGTCTGTTACTGCTGAAGAGTTCAACAGATATCTGCTCTGTGCTCCGGAGTATGTACCATTCAATCTAATATTCATCTCTTTGAAAAGAGGAATATCAGCTGTGGCTAATTTACCGCGGAATGCTATTGTAGCAGGCATCCATCTCTGATCTTCGTTTGGTTTTTTTGTCACCGCATAACATGTTGTGGACCAATTATGTTCAGCTAATGGTTTCCCATAGTTGAAGTTTTCTTTTCCACTTTTGAAGAGTTTGTTTGTGTCCATAAATACAGGCATGTCTTCATGTAGTATAACTTCACCCGAAGCAATACATTCTGATGGTGTGAGCTTGTATTTCTTTTTCAAATCTTTAAGAGGGGCTCTTGCGAAATCAAAGGGTGGTGCTAAACCAACTATAATTGTCTGGTATGAGATAGCTGTGCTTCTCATAGAAGTTGTGAAAGTTCGCAGTAATACTGTGAGTGCTTTCTTATACTTGATTGCATCAGTTCTTCCTTCTGTTTTTGCAAGGATTTCTGAATACTTGGTTTTCAACTCATCGACTGGTGTATTGGATTTCTCCGACCATTCTTTGAGTTTTCCTGCAACATAGTTTGCGTCTATTTCTGTGCTAACTTGTGACATGATTGTAATATTTTACATACATTTATAATTGTTTGCACGTAAAAATAATGAAGATTAGGATTATTTAATTGCATAACTTGACAATATCTACATTGAACTGAATTTTTACGAAGTAAACCTTTTCTACATAACCAACATGGTGTTTCAAGCCATGCTCTAGATAATGCCAATCTTCTATCATCAGCTATAAACATTCGTGCCTCTGCCATAGAGACATCAATCCAACTAGACATATTTTAATTGTATTACTTTACATGGTTTATATTGGCATGTATCCATAAGATGTGTACGTTTTCCACATAACCAACACCATTGTGGTGCATTCATTTAAATTCAATCCATACCCCATCAGGTCCGCGCATGCCCTTTACCTCTAAGACAAACGCCAATTTTCGAAAACTTTCTAAATCTATATTCATTCCTTCCCGCAGCATGCGCCTGTGTAACGTGCGAAGCACGGCAGCTGGAAAACTAAAGACGCCAGTATATTTGTGCCCACGTGTGAGAAAGAGCTTCTGTTTCTTTAATATATTTACTGATGAGCCACCTTCGAACAACCATTTATCATCACTAAGAGATTTCGTTACTCTTTTAACACTTTCAACCAATGTATTAAACCTCTAACGACACTTCTTTGAACAAGACCTTTTGCTTCTAAACGTTTCATTTTCTGTTTAGCACAAGAATAAGTTATAGTACCATCAGGTAATCTTTTCGTAAGAGCAGCTGCTATTTCCCTAGTAGTTAACGCAGAATTATCTGGAAGTATAT
>SDBT01019905.1_pt1 | contig 10507 bp, 16 predicted proteins | sample 2277101 | NCBI WGS metagenome assembly SDBT01 (sample SAMN10404973, study PRJNA504765) | marine sediment metagenome | isolation source: marine sediment core GS10_PC15, 103 cmbsf | place: Arctic Ocean: Southern Knipovich Ridge | collected 2010
TTTACAAAACTAAATGAACCCAGACATGTTTTATATCTAAGCAATAATGTATCTTTAAAACAAAAAGAAGTTCCTTTCTAATAGGTCTGTTTTTGATGTGAGCGATTCAACGCCCAAACAGGGAGTTTAAAGAATGCTTAAAATAAGTTACGAAAAGAATAAAAGCAATGTTTCTGATAATTTATTGTAATGGAATTAAATTACCCTAAGACTAGGAAGATTAAACATATTGATGATTATCATGGAACAAAGATAACTGACGATTATAGATGGCTTGAGAATTATGAAGATAAAAATGTAAAAGAATGGGTTGCTGAACAAGAAAAGTTAACACATTCTTTTATTGACAAATTACCTCAAAAAAATAAAATAAGCAAAAGACTTAATGAATTGTTAAAATATGATGAAGAAACAGTTCCATGGGAAGTTTTGAAAAGTAAACGGATATTCTTCCATAAACGTAAAAAAGCTGATGAAAAGTGGACATATTACACAAAAGAAGACATTAATTCATCTCAAGTAGAACTAATTAATCCTAACAAGTGGAAGAAACATGAAGTTCTAAGTTTTGTTCAACCTTCTCCAGATGGCAAATTTGTGGCTTTTGGAAAAGAAAAAGGAGGAGATGAAAATCCCATAATTTATATTATGGAAGTAGAAACAAAGAAAATATTAAAAGATTCTGTCACAGGACGGGAGCAATTCATAAATGCTTGGCTTCATGACAATTCTGGATTTTTTTATTCAAGAAAACCAAAAAAAGGAGAAGTAAGGGAAGGAGAAGAACATTATTGGAGTGAGGTTTATTTTCATAAATTAGGAACTAATTCTTCAGAAGATAAAAAAATATTTTATCATGACTCAGTAAAAGAATATTATCATTCTGCCTATTTAGATGAGTCTGGAGAATATGCTATTTTTACAAGAGAAACTTTTGGAAAGAATGAAGTTTTTTTTAGAAAGGTTCAAGATGAAAAAATGATTCCAATCGCTACTGGATTTGATGCGGAGTATAACGTTCAAATTGTAGATAATAAATTTATTATTCAAACTGATTCCGAAGCATCAAATGGTAAAGTTTTTGTTACAAATATTGATAAACCAGAAAGAAAAAATTGGCAAGAGCTTATCCCAGAATCTTCGGATAAATTATTGGGGGTGTCAGCTATATCCGGACATTTATTTGTAGAGTATTTACATAAAGCATATAGCCAAATTAAAATTTTCTCTTTAGATGGAACCCATATTAAAGATGTTAAACTCCCAAAAATTGGAGATGCAGAAATATATGGATATTGGTCAAAACCAAACATTTGGCTTAGATTTTCATCATTTATTTTCCCATATACTACTTATAAATATGATTTAGAGAAAAATAATCTTGAAGTTTTCTTTAAGCCACCAGTTGAGATAAACTCTGATGATTATCAAACAGAACAAGTAGAATATCCTTCTAAAGATGGAACTAAAATTACAATGTTTTTAATTCATAAAAAAGATATTGAAAAATCTGGAAACAATCCCACATTACTAACAGGTTATGGGGGATTTAATATTTCAATGACTCCTTATTATTCTTCTAGATATGTTGTATGGCTTGAATCTGGGGGGATGATAGCTTTACCAAATCTTAGAGGGGGTGGAGAATATGGTACTAAGTGGCATGAAGGAGGAAAACTTGACAAAAAACAAAATGTCTTTGATGATTTTATTTTTGCGGCGGAATGGTTAATAAAAAATAAATTTACTTCTCCAAACAAATTAGCCATCTCTGGAGGAAGTAATGGAGGTCTTCTTGTTGGAGCTGTAACTGTTCAAAAACCAAAATTGTTTAAAGCGGTTGATTGTGCAGTCCCTTTACTTGATATGTTAAGATACCATAAACTAAGTATTGCAAATACATGGGTTGTTGAATATGGGTCTTCAGAAAATCCAGAACAGTTTGAATATCTCTATAAATATTCCCCCTACCATAATATTCAAAATAATGTAAATTATCCATCTATGTTAATTACTACAAGTGTGAATGATGCAAGAGTTGATCCTATGCATGCTTTGAAAATGGTTGCAAAATTACAAGAAGTGAATTCAAAGGGAGAACCAGTTCTATTATTAATAAGAAAAGATTCAGGCCATACTGGTGGAACTACAATTAGTGATAATATTAATCAACTTTCTGAAGAACTTTCATTTTTAATGAGTAAACTTGAAATGAATTATAAGTAAATTATTTAAACACACTCTTCCTTAATAATGCATCAATAAGTAAATTTCACACCCATTGATTTGGACAAAATTCTATGTGCCCGGCGTGGGCGTATTTTTCTAGTGCAATAATTCTTAAATATTAATTAAGGTTCCATAAGAAATGATCTTGAAAGATATTTTATCTTACACTTCTGAAGAAAGAGAAAAATTAATTGAGGAATATGAAGACAGGCAATTTAAAATCTAACAATTATAAAGAACCAGAAAAGAAAAACAACTGTGTGTCTAACTAATCTAATAGGTAATATTCCTAAAAAGAAATATTTTTGACTCATTTTAAAAACTCCTGCTAATGTTGGGAGATATGGGATTGGGGAAACAGCCATAATTAACATTGTAAATCTTCCGTATTTTTTAAATAAGTCTTTATATTCTCTTACATCTTTTTTACCAAAATATTTCATAATCTTCTCTCCAGAGAGATAACCTAAATAAAAATAAAGAATATTCCCTATTATTGCAAATAAAAGAAATAATAAAAAAATAAAAAAAGGATTAAAGACATTCATTATTAATACTGCTACCACCCCAACACTTGGCCCTATAAAAACCGGCGCACCTTCTAAAATAATTACAAAAAAGGCCAGTGCAATCAATCCACTAGTCATTATTAATCTTGTGACTTCTTGATCTAGAATTTTATAATTAAGTACACTCCATATTAAAGCACAAACAATTAATATGTTTAATGCCTGAATTAGAAATTTCATCACCTTTTTTTTGTCCATATATAAAAAGTTAATTTAAATTATTTAAATCTGCTTGTTTAAGGGGTCTTGTTTGGTGTGGGTGATTTGAGATAATTTTAAAAATAAGAAAATCTTTTAATTACATAATGGAAAGAAAATTAACTCCTGAAGAAAAAAGACAATCTCAAAATATTTTTGGGGCAATAATAATTTTTGCAGGAGGATATATATTTTTTAAACAAAATGTAGATTTACTAACTTTAGGTATACTATTAATAATGGGGTTTGGAGTTAGTCAAGATATTAGGAATGTTACACTATTCGGAATAAAGTATGTCTTAGCAAAAGTTTTAAAGAAACCCGTTCCAAAATATGATTTTTCGCATGCCAAAATAATACAAAAATCAAAGAGAGACTCTGTTGTTAATTATGGGACAATGATTTATAAAAAATGAGTTGAGTGGATGGAAATGGTATTTAGGAATTAAATTTGTAAGAAAGAGATGTATCTTCTGGCAAGTTATCTACTTTTTTCATTTTTTTTAATCTTGCCCAAATAGCACTTGGTTGTCTTTTTAAGATCTTTGCAACTTCCTCAGTTGAAAAGTTTTTCTCAAAAAGATTTGAAAGAATTCTTTCCTCTTCTTTATCCCAAGGTTGATACGCATTAGGATACTTCTCGATAATTTTTTTTATCTTTTCCCTATAAATTTTATTCTCTTCAGTGGTCTTTCTTTTAAACAACTCTTTTCTTTCTTTCCATTTTTCCCCACTTTTTATTTTCTCTTTACATTTAGAGCAAGAATCATAAATCCTCGGAAAGTAATACTTTTCTTTACAATAAGGGCACAAAATCCTCCCTTTATGCCAAGCATGATGGCATTTTTTACATAAAGTAATTGCTCCTTCTAAAGAAAAGTATCTTTCTTTGGCTAACTTTTGTGCTTTTTCCTTTAGTGTTGAATATTTCTTAAGATAATTCTCAACAATGTTCGAATTAAGTATAATTTCTGAAATATATTTTTCCCAATCTTCAGCCGTTTTAGGAATATTCTTTGTTTCCCTAAATATTTGTTCTAATACTACAACCTCAGTAAAAAATTTTATCATTGTAGTATAATTTTTTTCATGATGTAAGCATAAATTTTCCTTAGAACCACACCATTCACACTCCTCTTTTTTCTTTCCTTTACTTGCTTCTTTCCATGCTTTTGTGTGCCATATTTTCTGCTCCTTTTCCATAAATACTTTTAGGAATTGTGTAGTTTTATATTTTATCTTTTTGAACGAAAAGTACGTTTGCAATCAGTTACTATATCTTCCAACATTCTAAGATACTGATGAATTAATATCAATGCCTGAGTATCTTCTTTACCTTTGAAATAATATTTATGTCTAAGCACAATTTTACCTTTAATATCATTTCCATTTTCATCAACCATTTTACATTCGATCTTTCCATCCTTTTTTCTAATTGAAAAATGGGTTCCACTCTTAACCTTTTGACTTGGGAAACCTATAGGATTAATAGTAGCTACTTTTTCAGTACTTCCTTCTTTTAAAATTATATTCCTTTGATTCACAAAATATTTACAAAGAGCATCTTCTTGTAATTTTTTTTGGACAGGAGGATACCACTTTTCAAATTTTGGATGATGTTTAAATTCTTTTTGTATGATGCTTGTAATGCTTCTTGCCATAACAATCAATGAATGTAAAAAATATTCAAACTCCTTAAGATTCCCTAAATCTTGGGCTTCTCTTGTTTTATGAAATAGAAACCACACACATTCCATTCGTCTTTCAACTTCCATTATTTCCTCCACTCTTTTCTAATCTAATAAAAAAAGCGACAGGCTATTTATTATTTTCTATGGTTTTAGTCTTGTATAAGAATGTGTTTTGAATCATAACAATCTTTATAATTCTAAAAATTACTTTTTCCATATGATAACATCCTTAATATTATTAATTTTCATAATTATTAGTGTTCTTGTTATTATTGGTATTCGATGGAAAAATATAACAAAGTTCCATCATGGGCATAATTCTTATTTTGACTTTCTTTTTATTGCTATTTACTTCTCTGAACAATTTATTTTTCTACTTTTATATAATCTACATCCAGGATTAAGAAATCTTTGGGTTGCATTAATTGTCTTATTTGCTATAACCACTTCATCGTTAGATAAATTTATGATGAATGTAAGGCAGAGAAGAAGTTCAAAAGATATTAGCCAAGCATTAGAAGAGAGAGGAAATTTATTAGAAACTATAGAAAAGCAAAAAAAAGAGTTAGACATTAAAAGAGAAGAAAATGAATCTCTAATTGATTTTATAAGAAGAGAATTATAACATTAATCTTAATTTTTTGTCTGTTTCTTTTACTCGTTTTCCTAATTCTTCTGCTTTTTCCGTTAACATTAATATTCTTGCCCCACTCGCTGCAATAGCCTTTTCTCTTTCGGCTAGAAATTTTACAACTTCCGCTCTATTAAAACTAATTTCATCATTGTTTTTAGCCATGAACATATACCCTCTTTTTATATACAAAAATATATGTCTTAGAATATATAAATGATTCGTTTTTCCATTAAGAAGGTTATTTATCTCAAAGATCTTTCGAACTCTTTGTCTTTCACGTTCACCTTTTTTTCACGCCCCTACTTTCCATCCAAACTTGCAAAATTTATCACTTTATGATAATCAGATATATTTATAAAGTCTAAAAATCACTATATTTTCGTAGGAGGCATTAACTTCGGTTTTTGTTTTGAGTGTCTTCGGATGCTCTTTTCCTACACTTATTTTCTCAAAATGTTTTAAGGTAATGTTTATTTTATTTGTGCTTGCCTGTCAGCTCGCCTATTTTGATTTACTAACGTAGAAGGTCTATTAACTATATTATTATTTATTAATTACTTTTCATTAATCTCACGAGTGGAACAAGTGCTAATTTATTTTTGAATATCTAAAGTTTTTAATATCCTCGATAATATTAAATTATATGAAACAAAAGAAAAAACAAATCCTTTTGTTAATATCTTTAATCTTAATCTTATTTATTATAAATTATTCTTTTATTGATAAAACTCTTAAAAAATTTCTATTAGATCATGAAGTTGTTATAGTCGAACGAGTTATTGATGGAGATACTATTGTTATTGAGAATAAGACGAGTGTGAGGCTCTTAGGAATTAATTCTCCTGAGAGAGGAGAACTTTATTACAATGAAGCAAAAGAATTTTTAGAGGAATTAGTTTTTAATAAAACTGTGAGACTTGAATTTGGGAAAAATAGATATGACAGGTATCATAGAGTTTTAGCATATGTTTTTATTAACACCGAAAATATAAATTTAGAATTAGTTAATGAAGGCTATGCTAATTTTTATTTTCCGTCTGGTAAAGATAAGCATTATAATGATTTTAAAAAAGCATGGGAGCATTGTATAAAAAATAATAAATATTTATGCGAAAAATCCCGAGATAAATGTGCTGATTGTATAGAGTTAAAAGAATTTGATTATCAAAATCAGATTGTAGTTTTTTATAATAAGTGTGATTTTAATTGTGAATTAACTGGGTGGAAAATTAAAGATGAAGGAAGAAAGAATTTTGTTTTTCCAGAGTTTACTTTAAATTCAAATAAACATGTATATATATTAATAGGAGAAGGAGAAAATAGTGATAACACTTTATATTGGACAGGAGAAGAATATGTTTGGACATCTTCAGGAGATAGTTTATTTTTAAGAGATGATTTTGGAAAGTTAGTTTTGTGGGAGAGTTATTAATATAAAAATGTATTTAAAACAAGGAGATTATATTATTTTATGGCTAAAAATTATTTAGAGGAATTAAAGGTATTAATTGAAAAATATAAAGAAAAAGGTTTTGAATGGGGAAAGCCAATTGATTATCTTGAGTTTAGAAATGGTTGCTCTAAAGAAGAAATGGAGAAAGAGATACTTAATTGTGATAATGCTGAATTTGTTGGAAAACAAAAAGAGCAAGGAGAAACAAGATATAAGTTATATTTTGTCTATAGTTCAAAAACTGGCAGAGTTTATGTCTTGAAATTTACTGAGAAAATAAGAATAGTCACAGTCTATCCAATTGGAAGGCAAACATTAAAAAACTATAAGAGAAAGTTTAAAAAAGTCTAAAGGATTATAATAACTATGGTAATAAAAATACATTATAATGAAGAAGACGATATATTCACTATTTATGATAATGAACATAAACCTGATGAAACAATCGAATTCTCTGAATTCTTAAATATAGATATTGACAAAGATAGAGGTATTGTTGGATTAGAAGTATTTTATGCAAGTGAATTCTTTTCTGCTTTGAATAAAACTATTACAAAATCGTTATTAGAATCTATTGATAAAGTTTTAATAGAATATAAGAATTATAGAAATAATTATTGGTTTATTGTTCTTGTATTTGAAAAGGATGGAGAAAAAATAAGGGTTCAACTGCCTCCATTAAGAAAAACTGAATATACAAGCCCTTTAATTGCAAGTTGTCAATAAGTTTTTTCTAAGTGGATGTTTTTTGTGGGATGGTTATTGAGTTTGGAAGATAGATTTTTAAATATGGAAATCCTTAAATAGTTATAAAAAGAGGAAAAATAATGGAACAAAAACAAGAGTTATCTCTTTTGAAAAATTTTGAGAGGGATAGTGAATGGTTTCATGAACATATAAATAAATTAAGAAAAGAAGGATTTACAGAGAAATTTGTAGCTATAAAGAATTCTAAACCTCTTACTTCTGGAAAAACCATTGATATAGTAATAAAAGAGATAGAAGAAAAAGGTGAAAATCCATCACATATTTTTATAGAATTTGTCCATCCAGAAGGATTTACTTTAATTCTTTAAAATGAAAAGAGTGCCTTTAGAAGTTTATCATTTTGCTGATAATTTAAGAATAATGGCTCATTTTTTATTGAGGTGTGAAGACCTTAAAATTTTTATGCCGATTAGAGCAATTGTGGATACTGGAAGTCCAATGACAATTATTGGTCCTGCAGATATAAAGAGAATGAGGCTTTCAAAAATTAAGCTTAATAAATTAGAAGGAAGGCACAAACCAATTAATATAGGTGGAGGTCAAATATTTACAAGGATTCTTAAAAAAGCAAAATTAAGGTTTGGAGAGGATTTGGAGATTGAGATGCCAGTGGATTTTCCTGTAAAAGGTGAAGAAAAGTCCATTCAACCTAGTTTATTAGGAGTTGATTTTATGTTAAAGACAAGATCTAAATTATTTTTTGATCCTATAAATAAAAAAGCTTATTTTGAGATTGAAGGTTAAGAAATTTATTTTAAACTAAATAATCTCTCAGCTCTTTTTGTTTTTTTGTTTGGTCTTTCTTTTACAATGCCTAAAGATTTTAATAATTCAAGGGATTTTTCAACAGTCCTCCATTGAGAACCTGTTTTGTCTGCTATTTGTTTTATTGGCAATTCGTTATTTTTGGCAAGAATATCTTTGATTTTTATTACAATTTCTTAGCATACTCTAATTCCTTTTTCTCAAATTCTATTTTCTTCAAATCAATTTTTTTTTCTTCTGTCATTTTTTCTTTTTTTTCTACAGAATATTATTAATTTCTTAATGATAGTCTTTATTGGAACCAAAAGAATTAAGAAATAGATATGGAGATTAAAAAGGCTCCAGGGAGCGTTAACAAGAAATTCATACGTAAAATCGTATATTAGAAATAATGCTATTCCAAAGGATATGATTGTAATAAGAGACTTCCATTTGCAGTTATATTTCCATAGTAATAATGCTGTTATTATAAACAGTATATAAAAAATTATTATTCCTGATAATGTTCTACTAATATTTATATCAATGTTCCCTTTACTTGTATCCACAACTCCCTTGTATATTAGTGGGGTTTCTAATGAAATCGTTTTGCTTGAAACAATGTTTGGTATCATCGATATTTCGGCATGATATGTATCATAAGGAAAATCGCCATATCTTTCTAAACTTATTTGCTCATTAAACTTAAAATAACCATTCTCATCTTTTAAAATTTCATTACATTCTTGTTCATTAATGAGATTATTATAGCATAAATCTATTGATTTTGGGAAAGTCTCTTCAGAAAGAATTTCTATAAAAGGGATATCCTTATCTATACTGAATATACTATTCAATAAGATTCCAGTATGTGTCGAGGGGGATACTCCTGTATACATGCCCAAAAACCCTATTTCATTTATAGAAAGAGAGACTAGTTTTGGAATTGTCGTAAAAAGGACATCATATTCTTTACTTCTCTTTAAGTCCAATATGGATAAATTAAAATGAGACATTTTCATTTCTAATTCGGAAAGTATTTCCATTGCTTTAGCATAATTCCCAGTAGCTACTTCGATATGTGCAAGAAGTATCGGTGGTGAAAAATTTACACCATAAGGATTAAGATTATCAATCTCAATAGCTCTTTCATAATGTTCTCTAGAAAGATTAAGGGTTCTTTTGTTATATGCAATGCTTTCCCCATTAATATATGTTGAAGCTAAATTCTCATAAACAAATGCCATATTAAAATTACATTTCCAAATTGTGTAATTATATATCTCGGTTGTTAAGGTTGGGCAATTATCTTGAAGTACTGTCAATGCTGTGCCATAATTTCCTTTAGATACATAGTTATTAGCTTCGTCAAAGAAGTCTTGAGCAGAAACCATATTAAATACAAGTAGAAGAATTATTGTAAATGTAAAGAATCTTAATTTTGTTATTCTTTTTGTCATAAATTCTCCAAGAATCACGCAATTTTAAATATTCCCCTAATACTCTCAACCCAATTTTCAATAACATCCTCAAAGAGATGAATAGTAATGAGTATGAGCAAAGCACTTACTAATCCTAATACAAAAGCTTCTTTATAATAGCAGAGAGGCATATATTTATTAGGTATCTAACCTTTATATATTTTTAGGTATCTAAGTAGTATATACTAATCACCGAAATCTTTATATGTCTAATAGGTATCTAAATAATATGAAATTACAAAGTCAGGTGAGTAGAAAATATGGCGATAAAGAATATAGAAAATTTTGGATAGTAATACCTGAAAAATTGCTTAAAAAATTAGGTTGGAAAACAGGAGAAGAACTTAAAGCAGAAATTAAAGGAAATAAATTAGTTATTGGAGGGGATTAAGATGGAAGTTAAAATACAAAGTAAAGGAAAAAAGGCGATTGCTTCTGGAACTTTTGTAACTATTGATAGCGAAGAGAATGAATTATTTTTTAAATATCAAAAGGAAGATTTTAAGTTTAAACTTAGTTTTATGAAAGATAATTCTGGAGAACAAAAGATGAACTATTCTCCAAATGAAGAAAAAGACACTCTATTAATGAAATTTTACAATTTTAATAATGCTATTGGAACGGGTTTAATTAATCCTATAAATGTAGCAGAGAGTAATGGTAAAAAAATTTACATGGCGATGATTATACATTCAATTACTGACAATGTAAAACAAATTAGTTATACATTTTATATATTT
>SDBT01019906.1_pt1 | contig 10506 bp, 7 predicted proteins | sample 2277101 | NCBI WGS metagenome assembly SDBT01 (sample SAMN10404973, study PRJNA504765) | marine sediment metagenome | isolation source: marine sediment core GS10_PC15, 103 cmbsf | place: Arctic Ocean: Southern Knipovich Ridge | collected 2010
TTGCTCAGCTTTTTCCTGCCTCACACAGGCTAAACGCAGGTACCATCAGTATTTCACGATTTTCAGAATGTTAAACTTTTTCAGGATTAATTGAGTAAAATGAGGCATTATTACCACAAATTAACGCCAGATTAGCGCAAAATCAGCCCAAAATGGGCGAAAAGTTCAACGGCGTTATATTTGCTTTCCCCTTAAGTCAGCGCCATTCCGATTAGACCACTAAATGGTCTAATCGCTAAATAACATATGTATTGTCATTCCAGCGAAGGCTGGAATCCAGAAGGAAAAATCGACATATATAGAATATGTTATTAAGCGATTAGGCCACTTAATCCTGAAGAACTAAATATATCACAGCTTTTCCCTCGCTACGTCCAGTAGAGCCATGATGTTTTCCACCGGCACGTCTCTCTGAATATCCTGCGCAGGTGAGAAGATATAGCCGCCGTTTCTGGACATCATACCTCGCACTCTGCGCGCTTCTTTTCTAACGTCATCAGGCGTCCCGTATGGCAATATCTGCTGAGTACCTATCCCGCCCCAGAAAGTAAGCCTGTCGCCATAGTTTTCCTTCAGTTTTTGAATGTCCATACACTCAGGCTGAACCGGATTCAGAACATCCATACCCATTTCGATCAGTTCCGGAATAATACACTCAACATTGCCACAAGAATGAATCCAAACGTCCTTCCCGTATGAGTGAACCAGCTCATATTCCCTCTGCTCCCCGGGGCGGATCATCTCTTCCCACGTCTCTGGCGACATGAGAAGACCGCGCTGCGAACCCCAGTCGCTTCCCAGCAGGATTCCGTCAATCTCTTTTATGGACAGGATGTTTTCAAGCATTACCATATTCTTCTTGATGATGGTGTTCAGAAGCTTCTGCGCGAAAACCGGTTCACCGGCCATATCCGCCAGGAACCTCTCAATGCCGCGCGCAGAGTTGGCTTTCTCGAAATGGGAACCGTAAATGAGCACGAGGATATATTTACCCGTCGTATCCTGCGCTGCTTTGACTGCATCTGCGAATCCGGAATAATTCCCAGTTCCCATGACCTTCGCGCCGGAAGTGGGCGCATACATACCGCGCCAGTCGCTATCCAGTTGATGCCATCCCCACCAAGGGGGGCTAATACAAAATACGTCATTGTCTATGAATTCCCGCTGAGATACGTCCCCTACCACCTCCTTCAGCGCGTCCCAGGCGTCGCCGCAGAAACGGATTAGATATGGTACATGATCTGCATTTCTATGCTCTATTGCTGCTTTTACATATTCTCTGCTTGTCATAATCTCCTCTCAGAAGATGGAATCATTAATGGCACGATCAAGCTTCTGGAAAAATCTTGAGCAAAAAGGGAATTAACGAAAGACACGAATATTTTATGGTATTGTAGCCACAGAAAAGATCCAGTGGAATTGGGAATGGTTCATTTTCCAGTAGTTTGCACCATCTTCAAAGATGGAAGCTGCTGGAAGCAAGTGGCTCCGCTAACTCAGTTCCAGAGCGAGTTTGTCCAGGCGTTAGACTTGCTTGATCCTGGAATATATCTGAAATGCATCAAGCTGGAATAGGATTCCAACGGGTGTTGAAAGCAGGCTAAGAGCATGCCTCTTCCGCGATCGCGAGAGCCTTCGAGTAATCCTCGCTGGTGTTAATATTGAAAAATATATTCGGGTCATAGCAAGGGTATAGCGTGCTCAGATCCACTCTGTTGACCCTCACATGCGGGAAGAAATCGATTATCTTCAAATTGCCAGTATTGATCTGCGTCTCTATGAGTTGTATACAGTTTTTGGAGTAAATCGCGCAGGTTGGCTGGAATCCGTCCGGGGTTACGGGGATCGCTACGTCATAGTCTTTCGTCTGGCCGGTGAGAAATGTCAGCAGACGAGGTTTGACAAAGGGAATATCGCAGGCGACGATCAGATTATGGTGTGTCTTCGAGACTTTAAGCCCTGTGTAAATACCACCTAAAGAACCCGATCCGGGGAGAATATCCTCAAACATGGGTAATCCCAAATGCTCATACTCCCCGGGCGAATTTGTGATCAGAAGGATGTCTTCTGTTACCTCCGCCAGAGCAGCTATAATGTGTTCTATAACACTTTTATGGCCGATCTTCAGCAACGCCTTGTTTCGATAGCCCAGCCTTCTACTCACCCCGCCGGCGAGTATTATTCCTGTAATCTTATCCATTTTGCTTATTGGGGAGTGCTTGGGAGCTTTTGTAGTAATCAATCACAGTCATCAACAGATCGTCCAGTTGTACCTTCGGAGTCCAACCGGTAAGTTTTTGTATTTTGGTAATGTCAGGCACGCGGCGCTTTATATCTGTGAAGCCTTTTCCGTAGGATTCTTCATACGGTATGTATCTGATCTCTGAGTTGCTGCCAGTCAGCTTGAGGACTCTCTCTGCCAGTTCTCTTATGCTGATTTCCTGATCGCTGCCCACATTGAATACATCGCCAACAGCTTTTTCATTCTCAGCCAGAACTATCAGGGCGTTGATGACATCACCTATATATGTAAAGCACCTGGTCTGAGTGCCATCGCCGTGAACAGTTAAGGGTTGTCCGAGCAATGCGCTTTGCACAAAGCGTGGGACTACCATCCCATACTGCCCTGTTTGTCTTGGGCCGCAGGCATTGAAAGGTCTGATAGTAACTGTTGGCAGATTTTTCTCCCGCCAGTATGCCAGCGCCAGAAACTCACCTACGGCTTTGCTTATTGAATACCCCCATCTGGTGTTATATACCGATCCCAGAATTCTGTCATCTTCCTCTTTAAATGGCACTTTTCCATTATTACCATAGACTTCCGATGTAGAGATCAGAATTACTTTCTTTTTTCCGCTGCTGTCTGCCAATTTCAGGACTACTTCGGTACCACTAATATTTGTCAGGAAAGATGATAAAGCGCTGTCCATCACATATTTGACACCAACTCCCGCCGCCAGATGGTATATCATATCGCATTCCTCAATCAGCTTTCTCATAACGCTCTCACTCATTACGTCAGCCACAACAAATGAGAATTCAGACTCCTTCTGCAAGTGCTGAATATTTTCCATACTTCCGGTGGATAGATTGTCAATGACGCAGACAGTATCCCCTCTTTCAAGCAGCGCTTCCGTCAGGTGTGAGCCTATAAAGCCAGCGCCTCCTGTAATCAGAACGTTCATGAGATGTCCTTTATGACTGGAATTTACCCTTTTTTATACAGTCTTCTAACAACCGGGTGGGAACTTTCGATAGGCTGTATTATTCTATGTTTCGGGAGCTTTCGAGAGGGCGATGCGCGGTTTAATGCTGTAGTGCTAACCAATGCTGAGATAAGAATGCAAGCGGATAAGATAACAGCCAGCATTTCATTGCTCGTTATAGCGATGATGAGGCCTGCTGATACGCACACAAGACTGGCTATGTAAAGAATGATAGCAACTCGTTTCTGAGTGAAGCCAAGAGCGATCAGCCTATGATGAGTATGGAAGCTGTCAGCGTGGAATGGTGATTCCCGCTTTCTGAGTCTGCGTATGATAGCCCATGTGGTATCTGCTATCGGCAACCCGAAGACCAGCACTGGCGCAAAGGAATTCACTGTTGGTGATAGGTCCTGGAACATGATCTTGACAGAAACTGCTGCTAGCGCAAGACCCAGGAACATAGCGCCACAGTCACCCATGAAGATAGTTGCTGGATGGAAGTTATATCTCAGGAAACCAAGCGCACTACCAGCCACTACGATGCACACTATTGCCATGAGTATCTGGTGGTCAATGACCGACACTATGAATAACGCAGTGGCGATAGTCACCATAATTCCTGCTGCCAGCCCATCCATGCCATCTACAATGTTGATGGTATTCACAATGCCCACTACCCAGAATACGGTGAGTGGTATACCCACTTGCCATCCGATGCTGATAGTTCCCACAAATGGCAGATTAAGGCTGCGTATGACGAATCCAAAGGATATCAGTATCAGCGCAGCAGTTATCTGCCCAATCAGCTTTCTCGAAGCATTCAGAGTCCACAGGTCATCCCAGATACCTGTGATGGAGATGATCGCCATGCCTATGCAGAGACCTGTGAGATATGTAATGGATCCATTCAGTTGTGAACGGAAGAGCACATATCCCAGTGTCATGGAACCAAAGAAGGCGATGACAATGGCGATTCCACCAATGCGTGGAACTGCATTCTTGTGTATCTTGCGCTCATTTGGCTGGTCAAGAACACCATTCTCAATCGCTGCATCTCTTAAGAACGGCGTAACAAGCAAAGCAAGTCCACAAGAACTGAGACACAAAATTAGATAACGTATTATCATCTGACAGACCAACTCAAAATTGCAGTATACTGTAGAGCAAAAATGCCATCAAGCAAAGAGCCAGTATAAGCAAGCTTAGGAACTGGCACACATAATCCACATAATATCGAGAATTTCAATGTAACGTTGGCTAGACTACTGGAAGCAGCCCCCCTTTGCCTTTTGTTACGTTTAGCATATTATTGTTATGAGATTGGACTCCAGTCAAGTTCTCTTGAAATCTGATATCACATGTGGCAAATCCTGTATTTGCCCTCACTTAAGAGCAACTGACTCGATACCTGGCTACGCAAACTACCCCTCAAGATATATATATCCATAGTAATCCTATAACGTATTGTACCTCGTCACACAATTACCTGTCAAGTCCTTTCTGTATCAGGGGATTGCTCAGTTCTCTGAGAAACGTCATACTCCTTTAGCTTTCTATAGATAGTTGCTCTGCCAACACCCAGGATTTCCGCAGTTTTTTTGCAGTTCCAGGAGGATTCCTCCAGCACTTTGAGCGTGTAAGTTTTCTTCAGATCATAGAGTGACAACCACTCATTCTCATTCCGGGGTGAGACATCCTCTCTGCCCGCCTGAACATGCGGTGGAAGTGATGAAGGAGATATGGTATTATCGCTGGTAAAGGCGATGGCGTACTGAATAGCGTTCTGCAGTTCCCTGACGTTGCCAGGCCAATCATATTCCATCAAAAGCGAAAGGGCCTCGCGAGATACACTGTCTATATTTTTTCCTGCACGATGTGAATATTTCTGAACAAAGTGGTGAACCAGAAGCGGTATATCATCCTTACGTCTTCTGAGGGGCGGCAAATGTATTCTGATAACATTGATGCGATAGTATAGATCCTCTCTAAACGTACCCCTCTGCACTGCCTCCCAGAGGTCCTTGTTGGTTGCGGCTATAAGCCTTGCGTCCACGTGGATAGGAAGATTTTCACCAACACGTCGGATCTCTCCATTCTGCAGAAACCTCAGGAGCTTTGCCTGAGTTGGTGGAGTTGCTTCCCCGATCTCGTCCAGAAATACAGTTCCTCTGTCAGCTTCCGCGAACAATCCTGCTTTGCCATCAATAGCGTCGGTGAAAGCGCCTTTTGCATGGCCAAAAAGCTCGCTTTCCTGAATATTCTCGGGCAGGGCGGCGCAGTTTATGGGGATAAATGGTCTGTCGCGACGAGGACTATTGTCATGAATGGCTGAAGCCACCAATTCCTTACCGGTTCCGCTTTCACCTGTGACCAGAACGGCACTGTCAAACTGGCAGACTATCTCCATCGAGGCAAAGATTGACAACATAGCCGGTGCATTACCCACTATGTCGGTGAATTTGTATCTCCCTTTCACCTGTGTCCGCAAAGCTCTTACACTATGATTAAGCTCTCTCTTCTCCAGTATTTTGTCCGTGAGCAGCAATAATTCTTCTATGTTTATCGGCTTGGTTACGAAGTCATAGGAGCCTAGCTTCATGGACTCAACTGCCGTATCTACTGTGGCATATCCCGTCATCATGATAACCTCCGTATCAGGAGATACCTCTTTGATAGTCCGGAGGAAGTCCAATCCACCTACTTTACCCATTCTGATATCAGCGATCGCTATGTCAAAGATGTCTTCCTGTATTAACGTGATCGCTTCCTCGCCAGAGGCTGCCAGCGCGATGTTATGTCCATTTATTGCGAAAGTAGCCTTCAAGACGTTCCGTATAGATTCCATGTCATCAACAATTAGGATATTGGCCATCTTTGCGTACCTCAGGAATTGAACCAACCAACGAATTCTATACTCTTATTATACCATAATGCAATTGTGCTCTCAAGCATAAATGTCTTTATGTTTTAACATATAGACACTTTTACGCAAAGAACCATCGTTTTTTTGTCTATTGATCGCGCAAGTGAAGCTGTGTTAGAATGAATTCAGAAAATTGTTCGATACCGCATGATGGCGATCGGCGTCCAACTTTTTGCTTTAGTTTTCATAAGGTATCCCTGCTGACGTAGCTTTTAATTCCTACTGAAGGAGAACATTCATGCGCATTTTATACCTTGACATAGACACCACCCGCGCTGATCATCTTGGCTGCTATGGTTATCATCGCAATACTTCGCCCGCCATCGATCAGATCGCTTCGGAGGGGGTCACGTTCGACCAATGCTATGTTACCGATGCGCCCTGTCTGCCATCGCGAGCCGCACTGATAAGCGGACGTTTTGGGATACACAGCGGCGTTGTGGGACACGGGGGGACAGCCGCAGATCCTTTCTTAGTGGGTCGGGAGAGAGGTTTTGCAGCGACTCCGGATCGCATGTACTGGGCTATGTGTATGAACCGGGCTGGACTTCACACAGTTTCCGTCAGCCCATTCGCTGAGCGACATGCCGCGTGGCAGTTTTACTCCGGATATCGCGAAATGTATAATACCGGTAAAAGGGGCGGCGAGCGCGCTGAAGAGATAAACGCTGTGGCTCTTCCCTGGCTTCAGCAATATGCACAGCAGGACGACTGGTTCCTCCACATCAACTACTGGGATCCGCACACGGCTTACCGAACGCCGGAATCCTTCGGCAATCCGTTCGAGAATGATCCGCCGCCGGACTGGCTTACTGATGATATACGACAGGCGCACTACGAAAGCTACGGGCCGCACAGCGCGCAGGACACCATGGGATACAGCAGCGGGAGCAGATTACCCCGCGTGCCGGACAACATTGCCTCTATGGATGATTATAAAAAGTGGATCGATGGCTATGACGTGGGAATCCGGTACGCCGATCACCATATTGCACAAGTGCTATCCGTTCTGGACGAAAAGGGCATTCTTGACGATACGGTAATCATAGTCTCCTCCGATCACGGCGAAAACCAGGGTGAGCTTAATATATATGGCGACCATCATACGGCGGACAATATTACGAGCCGTGTTCCCATGATCGTCCGCTGGCCTGGCGTCACAAACGAAGCCCGCGTGGATAATGCGCTGCACTATCAGTTTGACGTAACTGCTACTATCCTGGAGATGATAGGCGCACGAGTACCGCCGCTTTGGGACGGCATAAGTTTCGCGGATGCCTTCAAGGAAGGCAGGGATGAGGGTCGCGAGAGTCTTGTCGTCAGTCAGATGGCATGGAGCTGCCAGCGGAGCGTCCGCTTCCGGGAATGGCTCATGATGCGCACTTATCACGACGGACTCAAAGATTTTCCGCCGGTTATGCTGTTCAATATAGAAAATGATCCGCACCTGCTTAACAATCTCTCGGAGCAGAAGCCGGAGGTACTCAATGAAGCTCTGGCAACTCTGGAGCGCTGGCATGCTCACATGATGGAAACTTCCACCGAGTCCGTTGATCCAATGCAGACAGTTCTCAGCGAAGGCGGCCCATTCCATACCAGGTCGGCTCTGGAAAGATACTGCGAGTGCCTGCGGGAAACCGGTCGCGCCCATCACGCAGAAAGCCTCATGGCACGGCATGGGTAGATAGCAGCAGGCAATATCCAACATCCTGTCCCAAGCATAAAGTTTATGTCCCAAAGCCGTCGGGACAGGAATGTCCCGACTATCGTGGTTATGGAGAATATCACTACAGCCGATAGACGGGGCCTTCCAGTTCCGCTTGGTATTAGAAGGAACATACAATGGAAAATATATGGTTGATTCTGACAACAGTATTGGTGACGATGGCGGCGACAGATGACGCAAATCCTGTCCGGCATGGTCTCTGTCTCTGGCTCGACGCCAGTGACGCGAAGACAGTGGAAATGGAAGACAACGCGGTTGTTTTGTGGCGGGACAAGTCCGGCAGAGATAACGATGCAGCAGCCAGCGGGCAGCCGCTTCTGATATCCGATGCACTCAATGGGAAAAACGTAATCCGTTTCAGCGGTAAGGAATACCTTCGGGTCGAAAGCTATCTTGATACTAAACACCCGATCACAGCTTTCGTGGTATCACGACGGACGGAAGAGCAGGCTGATGGCCCTCAATGGCAACGCCTGCTATCAACCCGGACTGGTAAGCTCCCTGATAATAAACCGCCATATTTTTGCCTCACCGGTACGCGGAATGGAAGCGGTGAAGCCTATCCCCCAACCGTATATGTAATGACAGAGAGCGAGGTGAAACCGGCGCCGCTTGGAATTGGTGCAGCGGTCGGTTCCGAACCACTAAATCACGCGTTCAGAGGCGACATTGCCGAGGTGCTGGTATACGAGCGGGGCTTCCTCACCGAAGATGCGCTCTTCGACGTGCTGGAGTATCTGGCCGGTAAGTGGGGAGCGGAGATCAGCCGGAGGGATCTGGGTTGGACACGAACGGAACCAATTGGCGAAATCCCTGCGCGCGTGACCCATGATCTGCCGTTGTCGGATCAGCAAAACGAGGGCGGCTGGGTCAAAATGGACGAGTTCAGCGATGAGTTTGACGGAGATTCGCTGGATGAGACAAAATGGGTTTCGCCTTACCGATGGAAAGGGCGTCCGCCAGCCCTGTTTGTGCGCAGTAATGTCACCGTCAGTGACGGGATGCTCCATCTGGCTATGCGCAAGGAGCACGTTCCATACATGGACAAAGATGAGAAATTCCACGACTATACGTCTGCATGGGTGGGAACACAGAAGCTCACCCGATACGGATACTTCGAGGTGATGGCCCGTCCCATGAACTCGGCAGGCTCAAGCTCCTTCTGGTTCAATCACGGTAATAGGAACTGGTGGATCGAGATCGATGTCTATGAGATAGGTGGCAAAGTACCGGGCAAGGAACATCATTTCAATATGAACGCGCACGTTCACCGGGAGAATGGAGTGAATGATCACTGGAATACAGGTGGATCGTGGAAAGCCCCGTGGCTACTGGCTGATGACTTCCACGTCTATGGCTTCGAGTGGACTCCGGAGCGAATTCGATACTACGTGGATGGCGTCGTTGTCCGCTCTGTGAAGAATACGCACTGGCACAAGCCCATGCGGATGATCTTCGACTCGGAAACCATGCCCGACTGGCTGGGAATGCCCAAAGACGAAGACCTCCCCTCAGTTTACAGCATCGAATATGTCCGAGCGTGGAAGAAGCCGGATATGGGCGGCGCACTCACTGAGGAGGAAGTCAATGCAGGAAGCTGGTAGATAATCTCCCCGGTGGATTGAATCTACGCAAGACTCAACATCAGGGCCCGCTTAAAGCGCCAATCGGTGTTGAACTTTTTGCTGATTTTGTGCTTATTTTGCGCTAATCTGGTGCTAATTTGTGATAATAATGCCCCATTTCCTGCAATTATTCCTGAAAAACTTTAACATTCTGAAAATCGTGAAGTGCTGATGGTACCTGCGTTTATCCTGTTTTAGGCTGAAAAAAGTTGAACAAAAGTTTAACGATTTTTACTTTTTTCTTCTCTAATCTCCGGTTGTGATATTCTAACACAAAGGCACGAAGTCACTAAGACACTAAGTTGGCTTATAGGATCTATTAGCCACAGATTTTCACAGATAAAAATTGCGGTAAAGAATCGCCATTATACATATCGAGTTGACGGCTGCATTTCGTTTCCAGTTTTCAGTTTTCAGCTTTATTGCCATATAGATAGTATTTGCTGATTGGTGGTTAATGTCGCACTTTGAGGCATAAAATTCTGTCGTTTCTGAGTCAAGATGTGGCGTAGATTGCGTGCTGGAGAAGGTGATTCTGGATATAGCTTTTTGCTACTTGACTATCGGTTTTTGGGTACTGCTGATGTGTCATATTGACACAGTGTAACATAATGTTACACCTGATGTCCGGGTCGCCGATCAAGCTTTTGGAAACCAAGCTTTTAGAAAAATCTTGAGCAAAAAAAGAAGGAATCTTGAGCAAAAAAGAGAAGGAAGCATACGAGGAAAGAGAAGGAAAGCCAGAAGGCCGGAATAAATATCCAGATATCACCCGCATCTCGGGACATATTTCCACACTTAATCCTGAAGAACCTTACTCTATAAATCGAAGTTACGCAGACCAATCCGTAAACCCCCATGAATAAAGGTTTTGCGAAGCTAATAAGTCTTTGTGTAATTATATCCGACATTGAGCAGATCCTATGCTGATGAAATGTAATATATCTGAGACACCCTTTTTCCAAAGAGCTGTAGGATCTTTCCCCTGAGTTCAGTTATTCCTTCCATAACGCTGGTAGCCTGTCC
>SDBT01019907.1_pt1 | contig 10506 bp, 9 predicted proteins | sample 2277101 | NCBI WGS metagenome assembly SDBT01 (sample SAMN10404973, study PRJNA504765) | marine sediment metagenome | isolation source: marine sediment core GS10_PC15, 103 cmbsf | place: Arctic Ocean: Southern Knipovich Ridge | collected 2010
GTGGAACAGTTAAAATTTGCATCAAAAAAAGACTCTGCGACGCGGGTAATCGCTTCTAGCGGTGTTTTCCAAATTGAATTATTGGAAAACGTTGGGGAAAATGATTTCTCTCCTTTAATAGAAATATCCAAACATTTGGCTCAGGAGTATGGACCGAAAGCTATTCTTACCAAGGCAACAATCCACAAATATTTTAACAAGAAAAATTCTTTACCGTTCATCGCCCGGTACCGGGGCGATATTATCGGCTACATCGTTGGTGTTCCGTTAGAGGAATTAAATTCGGAGCCATGGGCAAGGATGGACGAGAATTTTGGCAAATACGACACACTTTATACATATGCTTTTGTAATTATGACGCAATACAAAGGAAATGGTTATGCCAAGATGTTGAAAAGAGTGTATTTAAATTGGGCAAAAAAACGCGGTTCTATCCAATATATCACCGGACATGTTCAGCTTGGCTCAAATTCACTGAATTCTACTGATATAAATATTATAACTCGTACAGAAAACTGGCAAAATTCAGGGAAAACATTTGAATATTACCGACGTAAACTACGCCCTAATGGAACCGGTTCTATGGTAAATACTCCGCCGAATGCGGATATGATATAATTTTTATATTTGCTCAAATATAAAAAACTTCCCCGGCGTTTTTGCCATTTGTTTAATAATCATATAAGAGATTATTCCAGCCAATCCCAGTCCAAGCAATCCGCATAAGAATTGATACAATTCAACGGGTTGTAAATCAATACTGAATTGTGTAGCAATTATTATTCCAAGCAGAAATCCAATCAATGGTAATCCATATTGCAAAAAGGATAGTTTCAATAAAATATTTGACGCTTCTGTAATAGCTACTCTATCGCCAACTTTAGCATCAATTGTATTTTCCAACGTAATTACTTTATCTTTATCAGAGCCGGGAGAGCATAGGAATCGGATTCCGCAGTCTTTACAATCATCAGTTGAATCTATAGCAATTGTAGCAAAATTATCATCAATTTTGGTAATTCTTCCTATATCAGATACTTGAGCAGACATTTTATGCTTCTACTTTTTCGGCCGGTTTATCTATGATTGGTTGACCAATTATTACTAAACAATCGGTGGGACATTTATCTGTGGGAAGTTTTGCTTCCCTACCGAACGAATCATAATTAATGCTGGCTAAATTGTCTTCCATCAGCATTTGTCCCTCTTCAACGTTGCGCACACAAATTCCGCAAGCAATACAGGCTTTTATACAAACTTTACGAGCAGTTTTTGCTCCATCGAGATTTTTACAAAATACAAATAATTTATGACTTTCCGGATGCATTTCGATAATATCCTGTGGACAGACTTCCGCACATTTTCCACATCCGGTACAATTATCAGCTATAATAACCGGTAAACCGTTGTTACTCATGTACATCGCGTTAAAAGTGCAAGCTTCCACACATTCACCAAATCCCAAGCAGGAATATTCGCACATTTTCTCACCGCCACCAAAAATGGAAGCACCTAAACATGATTTTATTCCGGCATATTCAGCTTTTTGGGCAGTTTCATAATTACCGCCTTGGCACATTAAGCGAGCAATTTGCTTTTCACCTGACTCAACATCTACGCCTAATATTTCTCCAATAGCTTTTCTAGCTTCATCATCACTAACGGGACATCCATTTATTTCTGCCTCACCGGCAACGATGATGTCAGCGAATTTTGCACAACCGGGATAACCGCAACCTCCGCAATTTGCGCCGGGTAATTCATTAAGAATTTTTTCGATGCGAGGGTCTTCTTCTACATAAAGTTTCTTTTCCGCAAGAGACAATCCTGCCGAAAATAGTAAACCCAATCCCCCCATGCTCGCGATTGCAATGATTAGTGTATTTATTTCCATTATTGTTTAACCACAAATTTTACAGATTAAAAACATATATTTATTAAAAACCAAATTGTGAACACATTAACACTTTAACTCATTAACTTCATTCACATTGATATCAATCCGGCAAATCCCATAAATGCCAAAGCCAAACTACCTGCTACAATCATAGTGATACCTGCGCCTCTAAATGGTTTCGGTATATTTGATAATTCCAATTCTTCACGAATTCCCGCCATAATTACTAATGCCAAAGTGAATCCTGCGCCGGCGCCTATGCCAAAGACTAAACTTTCTATAAAACTATACTCTCTCAACACTGAGAACAATGCCAGACCAAGTATCGCACAATTGGTTGTGATAAGCGGTAAAAAGATTCCTAGTGTATCATATAACGGTTTGCTTACCTTTTTAATGAACATTTCAACTAATTGAACAAGTGAAGCAATTACCAAAATAAATGATACATATTCAAGGATTTCGATGTGGTACGGTACAAGCAATAAATGATATATCAACCAAGTTACTGCTGCTGTAATCGTCATTACAAACATCACTGCCATACCCATACTTACCGCGGATGATACCTTTTTGGATACTCCCACAAAAGGACAAATTCCCAAAAAGTAAGTAAGAACAAAATTATTAACAATTGCTGCTGAAATAAATAATAGTAAAAGGTTCATATTTTAACTTTCCTTTCATTCAACCAATTGCCTAATCCAATTAAAAGTCCTAAAGTTAAAAATGCTCCGGGTGGTAAAATCATGATCATCCATGGGTTAAACCAATCGCCCAAAACTTGTACATTGAATAAGGTGGCTGAGCCCAATACTTCTCGAATGCCTCCCAAGACTACCAACACAGAAATAAAGCCCAATCCCATTCCAAGTGCATCTATAATTGATCGACCCACTCCATTTTTTGACGAAAATGCTTCTTGTCTTCCTAATATGAGACAGTTCACAACTATCAACGGAACATAGGGACCTAACGCTATACTTATTTCCGGTAAATATGCTGCTAAGAATTTATCCGCAACTGTAACAAATGTTGCGATGATTACAATGTAGCCGGCAATACGCACTTGATACGGAATTACTTTTCGCAATAGCGATATTAGTATACTAGAGCTTATTAATACAAAAGTTGTTGCCAGCCCCATCGCCAATCCATTAATTGCGGAATTAGTTACAGCTAAAGTTGGACAAAGTCCCAACAGCATCCGTAATACGGGATTATCATCCCACAGACCCTTTAAAAATTCTTTACTTAGTGGTGTTGGTGTTTTTCCCATAATTAATTTGCCGATTGATATAATTCTTTAATCATACCAATATTTTCATTAATAATCCGTACTACTGCTCTGGATGTTATTGTTGCTCCTGATATTGCCTGTACTTCATTTGGATTTTGTGGAATACTGTTTTTAACTACATTTATTTGAGGAAATAAATCAACTCCGCCAAATTGTTCCGGGAACCAAAATGGATTAGATTTATTTGAAGGATCTTCCACAATTTTAGTCCCCAATCCGGGAGTTTCAATCTGTCCAAGAACCTTAATACCGGTTATAGAAGTAAAACTAGGATCAACACCAACCATTATTGAAATATTTCCTTGAAATCCACTACCATCAACTTTAAAAGCAATTCCTACAGGTTGTGTACGGTCATCGATCTTTCCAATATAAACCATATTTCCATTAATATTTTTCTCTTCATAATAATCGTACGAAGGTAACACATCAGATATTGCTGCTTTCAAAGCTTGCAGTTGATGGTATGCAATCTTTGGTTTAGTTATCCTGTCCCAAGTTGATAAAACCGCTCCGGATAATGCGGTGATTACAGTTAAAACAATGATCATTTTAGCTGTTTTATTCATTAACGCGGTTCTCCGAATATTCTAGGTCGCGTATAACGATTTATCAAAGGAGTAACACCGTTCATCAATAATATTGAATACATAACTCCTTCCGGTAATCCTCCGAATAAACGAATAATAATTACAAGTATTCCTGCACCCATTCCAAATATCCAACCACCTTTGGGAGTTATGGGTGATGTAACCATATCGGTTGCCATAAAAAATGCACCAAAAAGCAATCCACCCGAGAGCAAATGAAATAATGGATTATGATATTGTGCGGGATCAATCACCCAAAACACTGTGCCCAGTATTAATACACTACCGATAAAACTCAGTGGGATCCTCCAATCTGCATTTTTTAATATTAACAGAAATATTCCACCCAACAATATTGCGATCGCAGATGTCTCACCTAAACTTCCACCGACATTTCCGAAAAACATATCAGAATAGTCAGTCAAAACTTTTTCAAATTTGAAAGCTCCTAATGGTGTTGCAGTAGAAACTGCATCAACTGTTGCATATTTTGCTGTAATTGGATTTGACCAAGTTGTAATAGCTACCGGGAAACTTGCCTGCAAAAATGCCCGACCTAATAGTGCCGGATTAAAAATATTGTATCCTAATCCACCAAAAATATGTTTTCCAAGAGCAATTGCTACAATAGCTCCTAATGCAGCACTTGATAATCTAAACGAGGGCGGCAAAGTCAAAGCTAATAAAATACCGGTTATTATTGCACTTCCGTCAAAAATAGTGATTTTTTCACCCTTCATAAAATTCATTACTATTTCTGTAATTAAAGAAGCTATAACACAGGTTAATACAATCCACGCTGCTCGAATTCCGAAGTAGTAAAATGACATCGCCATAGCGGGAATTAATGCAATAATAACAGACCACATAATTTTAGGAACAGATTTTGTAGTATGTAAATGCGGACTCGAATTTAGAATAAGCAAACGTTCCGGTTTTGCCAGTTTTTTCCTCGGATCAGGTTTTGGTTTAGAAATATTATTTTCTTTAATTATATCATTCACAATTAGACCACCAAATCACATTGTATTTCATAAACTTTTTGTTTACCGACTCTAATCCATTGAACTAATGGAATGGAAGATGGACATACATAAGCGCAAGAACCGCATTCAATACAATTCATAATTCCCATTTTGTCAGCATCAGACCAATGTCTAATATGAGATAATCTCGCTAAACGTGTGGGCATTAAAAACATCGGACAGGATTGTACACAACTTCCACATCCGATACAGGCCAACGGTTCAAATTGTTTATAATCAGTTGTACATACAATTCCGCTTGTAGCTTTAATTACCGGTGCTGACAGATCATATTGGGCAATACCCATCATAGGTCCACCCATGAACACTTGGGTAGTTTTATCAATAAGACCACCGCAAAATTCAATTACATCGCTAAATTTTGTTCCGATTGTTACTAATAAATTTTTAGGTTCCTTAATACCATTACCGGTTATTGTTACTACACGCTGTGTTAATGGTTTTTCATACGATACCGCATTAGCGACAGCGACAGCAGTACCAACATTTTGAACCACAATTCCCACATCCATTGGTAAACCACCCGTAGGTACTTTCCGTTTTTTGATCGCTTTAATCAGCATTTTCTCGGCACCCTGTGGATACTTCGTTTTAACGGTGACAATTTCAAATCCGTAATGAGTAGCCGCTTTTTGCATCGATTCAATCGCATCCGGCTTATTGGATTCAATACCGATATATCCTTTCTCAACACCTAGAACTTTCATTATGACAGCCATACCTTTTAAAACATTATCAGGCATTTCCAACATCGTTCTGTGGTCGGCTGTGAGGAATGGTTCGCATTCACAACCATTTAAAATAAATGTATCAATTGGTTTATCTTCCGGCGGACTTAATTTTACATGAGTTGGAAATGCGGCTCCTCCGAGTCCAACAATACCGGCATTCTTAATTCGATTTTTTAAATCATCAATTGACAAATTTGTCCAATCGACTTCACTATAAACTATACTGGTTTCTTCATCATCAGATGCAATTATATGCACCATCTCTGTACGACCGCCGGTTGGGTTAGGAAACTTACCGATTGCCTTAACTTTACCACTTATGGTCGCGTGGACAGGACTTGAAACGTATGCGTCAGTTGAACCAATTACCTGCCCAACTTTTACTTCTTCTTTAACTTCAACTGCCGGCTTACACGGGGCTCCGATGTGCTGTTGTAACGGAATGAACACTTCATTAGGTGCGGGGAACACTTCGATTGGCAATGACTGAGTTTGTAGCTTATAATCGTCAGGATGAATACCGCTTTTGAAGGTGGGGAATTTCACTTTATTCGCTTACTAAATTATCCGAAAATGTAGTTATTTATATCCTTTGAATAGTCGAAATTACAGAGATAAATAAACAAATAAAAAGGAAATAGGACAATTAAATCCTATTTTTATTTTAATAAAGATTTTATATAGTGAACCCCCTCCGACTAAGGTCGTCTCCCCCTTTATGGGGGAGAATAAAAGAGGGGGGTAAATTAGTACCTAATTTGACATTGTGAGGAACAGCGCGACTAAGCTTGTTTGTCGTAGTCTTGGTGCAGATGGGCAATCATTTTTTGTAACATAAAAGAGATTGCTTCACTATTCGCAATGACAACAGTTCTACTACTATTCGCCACTCTCCATAAATGGTTTCCATTTTTCTTCCGGGGAATGGGGTGTCAATAAGCTTACAACAATCAAACAGAATATTGACGCTCCGGCAGCCGGATAAATAATATAGTCATAACTTAAGCTTGTTAATCCTGCTGAATTTAATGCACCAAATATTATTGTTACTATCATTCCTACAGCAATCGAGGAAACACCTCCGGCAACCGTCACTCTTTTCCATAGAAACGCAGCTAAAAGTGCCGGAGTAACTGCTGCTCCAACCATGGTATATGCGTAAAGTGCCATATCCAAAATGCTGGTAAAAAATGATGACACAATGTATGCTACCACTGCTAATAAAACTATCATTATACGTTGAAATCGAATTATACCCTTTTCACTAATATCAGGATTAATGAATCGTTGATATACGTCACGAGCTAAATTTGTTGAGGGTACCATTAAAAATGTATTAGCCGTTGAAAATATTATTGCAACAGCACCCGTTAGCAAGAGTATTCCCGCAATCATTGGTAGATTATATCTTGCAATTTGCAATAATATTGTTTCTCCATTTCCTGCAAAACTCGGATCATTCCAATAAATACCGGCACCAAAAATTGCTGTAGCTGCCATTAAAGTTTCTATGATGAGCACCCCGACTATCATTCCAATTACTGCCTTCCGAGCGGACTTTGAATCTTTCGCAGAAAAGAATTTTTGATAAATACTACTTTCACCTAATAATAGAAAAAAGGTTGGAAAAAACAATCCCAAAGCAGGCAGTAATCCTAATTTTCCAAAAACATTAAAATGAGTGGAAGGTAAAGTTGATGTTAGTTGAGCCCAACCTCCGGCGCCTTTTAGTGCAAGCGGTGCGGCAATTACCACACTTATAATTATCATTAATCCGTTTACTATATCAATTGTAACGATGGACTTCATGCCCGCCATTACGGTATATAAGACAACTAATCCGGCGATAATCGCTTTTGCGTAAACGGGATCTAATCCGGGAAATAGTAAATTCAACAATCTTCCGCCACCGATAAATTGATAGCTTGCAATTGTTAAATACGCAATAATTATTGCGATGGTACCAAGCAGCCGTGCCGATGGATGATAACGCTTTTCAAGGATATCGGGAACCGTGAATTGTGCGATTTTTCGTACTTTACCAGCTAAAAAGTAAACGATTGCAATTCCAACCCAAGCACCGGCGCTCATCCATAATGCAGAAAATCCTTCGCGGTAAGCACGACCTGCACCACCGAATAAACTACCGGAACCAATCCACGTACAAACCAACGTTCCTACCAACAGGTACCACGGAACAACTCTGCCGGCAACCATAAAATCTTCCTGAGTCTTTACCGAACGACTTTTATAAATACTAACTCCAACCAATATTGCTAAATAAATTGCGATTACGTAAATATATGCCATTTCTTCCTCCGAAATGTTGTGAATTTAGTTATCCATACCAATAATAATCATCTTACTTCCCCTTTCATTCCCTCCTAAATTAGGCGGGGACAACGTATGTTAGAAATTAATACAAATAATTTAAAGTGATTCAGAAAAAGACTATTCCTTTTTAGATTTTTGTGTTTTTTGTGCCTTTTCATGGCTAATTTTTTTCTATGAAATTAAAACTCTATTGGCAAGTCCTAATCGCAATGGTACTTGGTATCGCTTTTGCGTTGATATTCAAAGAACAAGCATTGATCGCAAAACCACTCGGTACAATATTCATGAGGCTGTTAAGAATGATTATTGTTCCACTTATTATATTCTCAATAACCACCGGAGTAATAAATCTTGGTAAAAATATTGGCAGGGTTGGCGCAAAAACTTTTGCATATTACTTGCTCACATCGCTTTTAGCGATAGTAATTGGACTTACGCTAGCCAATTTAATTAAACCGGGAGTTGGAATCGATCTTGGTGCGATTGTTACAGAATTTGATCCGGAATCTCTAACAACGCCAAGTTCACCGTTTGAAATTATTATACGGATGATCCCATTAAATCCATTTGCCGCAGCTGTTAATGGAGATATTCTAGGAGTTATCTTTTGGTGCATTGTTTTTGGCAGTGTCATTCCAAGATTACCGGATAAACAACGCAGTTTTCTCAAGCAATTTTTCAACGCCGGTTTCCAAGCCATGATGCTTTTAACACAAGCTGTCATCAAATTCCTACCGATTGGTGTATTTGGCTTGATCAGCACCGCCGTAGCAACAACCGGTTTTGAATTATTTAGGGGCGTTGCCTGGTACATTGTTACAATTGCTGTTGGATTAACTTTGCACGCATTTGTAGTACTCCCATTTATTTTCTTATTGCTGACGCGAATAAATCCAATAAAACATTATCGAGCAATCGCATCAGCGATGGCCACCGCTTTCTCCACAAGTTCATCAGGAGCCACTTTGCCGGTTACTATGAATTGTGTGGAAACGAACGCCGGTGTTTCTAATAAAATATCAAGTTTTGTATTGCCGCTTGGCGCAACAATAAATATGGATGGTACCGCCCTTTATGAGTGCGCCGGAGTACTATTTATTTCACAAGCTCTCGGATTTGATCTATCTTTTGCGCAACAATTCACAATTGTTATAGTTGCTTTTTTGGCTTCGGTTGGCGCAGCCGCGATTCCTTCCGCCGGACTCGTAATGATATTCATTGTTTTGGATGCCGTTGGTTTGGGTAATCATCCCGGTGCAGCAATGATTGTCGGCACAATGCTCGCTGTTGACCGCCCGCTCGATATGTACCGCACAGTTGTAAATATCACAAGTGACAGTATTGGAGCAGTTGTGGTTGCCAAGAGTGAAGGGGAAAAGAATTTGTATCCGAATCAAAATAAATAGCTCGTTATTCTGAAAGAAGTGAAGAATCTAGTCCTTATATAATATCAATAATATTCTGGATTCTTCGTTACACTCAGAATGACAAAATAACTCAGAAATAATAAATATATTTTTTGATTTACCGAATATTTAACTTTTTTGATATACCTGCGTCTAAATACTAAAAGAGACGAAAAATGAGATTGCGATTAATAATACCCATAATTATATATATTTCAGCAATTCTGGCAATTGCGTCTTGTAAAGTAATTGACAACAATACCAATACTCGCGAGATACAAACACCTTCCTACACATATAAGATTGTTGATACGAATATTCAGGATTTTTATGACGATACTGCAATTATATCCAATCCGTCTGCCGGTCAAGCATTTTACGGACAAGATGCTTCATACAGCGGCAATCAACCTTCCTATACTAATAATGGAAACGGAACAATAACCGATAATGTTACCGGATTGATGTGGGAACAGGATATGGGAGTTAAAATTTCGTATGCAGATGCATTTATCAAAGCTGATGCATCTACCTTAGGCGGACATTCTGATTGGAGAGTACCAACAATCAAAGAATTATACTCATTGATCCTATTCTCAGGAAGAATTATGGGAGCATCAGCGATGGAGCTGTTTATTAACTCTACATATTTTAACCAACCATTAGGCGATGTATCAATTGGAGAAAGAGAAATTGATGCTCAGACATGGTCTTCTACAGAATATGTTGGACTGACAATGAACAATGATGAGACAGTTTTCGGAGTAAATTTTATTGATGGTAGAATTAAAGGGTATCCAAAGTATCAACCACCAACAGGCACTATTCCGATGACAATGTACTTTAGAATGGTAAGAGAAAATACATCATATGGAATCAACGATTTTGTTGATAATGATGATGGAACTATTAGCGACTTGGCAACCGGCTTGATGTGGCAACAAGCCGATGACGGAACTATGCGCGACTGGGAAAATGCTTTATCGTATGCCGAGAATTTAACATTAGCCGACTATAGTAACTGGCGCTTGCCTAATGCCAAGGAACTGCAAAGTATAGTGGATTATACGCGCTGCCCACAAACGACAAGCTCTCCGGCAATCGATCCTATTTTTTCGACAACTGAAATTAATGATCCGAATGGTAATTCAGGTCAGTATCCTTATTTTTGGACAGGAACAAGTCATCTTGATGGTGTAAAT
>SDBT01019908.1_pt1 | contig 10505 bp, 7 predicted proteins | sample 2277101 | NCBI WGS metagenome assembly SDBT01 (sample SAMN10404973, study PRJNA504765) | marine sediment metagenome | isolation source: marine sediment core GS10_PC15, 103 cmbsf | place: Arctic Ocean: Southern Knipovich Ridge | collected 2010
TAAACTCATTAATTCCATGTTCTAAATCAATGTATATTTTTTTGAGAAATCGAATTGGGGCATTAAATCCTAAAAAAGTTAAAGAAATTATTTCAGAAAGATTTTATGATTTAAATGTTATGGAATCTGTATCATGTATTATTAATTCAATTTATCAGATATCCAATAAAGAATATGTTACCCCAATAGAAAATATTAAAAATTGGTTAAGAAATCTTTATTTAATTGATGTAAAATCATTAGAAGGCTATGTATTTAATGTAGGATTAGAAGAAATTAAAAATGTTTTTGTAATCAAAACTCCGAAAGAAGATAAACAAGATTTAACACATGAATTATTTATTGGATTAAATATTAATAAATTGAGAAAAAATATTCCAAATTTTGTTTATACATTTGGTGGATTTTTTTGTTCAAAATTATTCTCCGAAGATAGTAATGTGTTAGGGTGGTGTAATACAGAGAAAAATTCAACAGATTTTATAATAACAGAATTTATTTATCCTAATGTTACACTTAGAAATTTTTTAAAAACTTGTTCTTTTGATGATTTCCTTGCAATTTATCTTCAAATATTATATGCTTTAGATTTTGCTAATAAGAAATTAGATTTTACACATTATGATTTACATGATCAAAATGTTTTAATTAAGTCTCTTGATGAATATGTATATATACCATATACTACAGAAAGAGGATTAGAATATATAAATACTAACAAAATTGCGGTTATTATAGATTTTGGATTTTCTCATATTAAATACAATGACAAAAGTTTTGGAGTGTATGATTATATTGAACATGGTGTTCTTTATAAAAGTAGTTTTCCTCTTTTTGATGCATATAAAATATTATTATTTTCTATTAGACAAATGGAATATGAAAAAGATTGTTATAATAAAACTGCTGAAATTATAAAATTTTTTAATAATATTGAACTTACAGAATATATAATTGAAAACCAGAGACAATTTAATTATGGTATTTATATGACAAAAAATATTAAAAAAATAAAAATATTTCATCTTACCACATTTATAAGAAATAATTTTAATCCAGACTTTATAGGTAATATAAAAATAAAAACACAAAAAATATTAAATTGTGAAAAATGTATGTCTTCTCAAGATGTTAATGATTTTGTTGGTATTAACAAATATCCTTTTTCTGATACATTATTTGAATTTTATGATCTTGGAAGTAGATTATATAGAGATAAAAAATTTTCTGAATTTAATGAACTTGTTGAAAAACTAGATTATGATACTGTGTCTAAAGAATATGTGAAAATTTTTAATGAAGATATTAACAATTTTAATTTTTTATATGGTATATTACAATATGATCCAATAAGATCAAGGACTTATGCTATTTCTGATAAACAGATTAATTCTTTTTCAATAAATCTAAATAACATAATAAGGATATTTAATCTTTCTCAGAGCATTAATACGAAAATAAATGTTTCAAAGTTTTCTTTTAATGCATTTAAAGATTTTGAAAGATTAAACAAAATAAGTGATGTAGTTAAAATATATAATATGTTAAAAGAAGAATTAAAAAAAATCTATAAAGAAATAATATTAGATGCTGAAAGTCTTGTTAAACATGGGTATAATAGTAAATATGAACATATTTTTGAAACGCTTAAATCATTTTCTAAGATCTTAGAATAGAATAATTAAATTTATATTATTTTTATTTGTTATCAAATAAAAATGATTATAAAACTCTTTTAATTCTTATCATTCCAAAAATTAAGATGAATGATTTATTTCCTGTAAGATGCTATTCGTGTGGAAAAATTTTAGCAAAACATCAAATTGAATATCAAAAAAGAATATCAAATGAAGAAACCCCAGAAAAAATAATGGATGATCTTGGTATTACAAGATATTGTTGTAGAGGAAACGTTTTATCTCCTTCAAGATTCTCTACATATAAAGAAATTTTTCCAGAAAATCATATAGTCTTCAGAAATGAAGAAGATGAAAATAATAAACAAACTTACGTTTATCATTAAACATTTGATTCTGAGTTTGAATTTAAACTTATTGGAATTTTCACAGTTCTTGTTTTTTCATCTATTGGTACAAGCATGTTTTTATATCTTCCCATACCTGTACCTTCTATTATTTTAACTTCATTTTCTTCGTCTTTACCTTCTGGACTTGGAAGCCAAATTGAAATTGTTTCAGTTAATAAAATAACTCCAATAGCAGATTTCCCAGAATCATCAGTAAATGCGTGATAACTTCCAATTGCTAATATCATCAATGAAAAAATACCCCTAAATAGAAGTATCATTGTTCCAATACTTATCTTAGAATTTTTTTCAGTATCTGATTTTTTATCAGTTTTCTCACCTGGGCTAGGAAGCCAGTATGCATTTATAGATGTTACTAACATGAACCCAATAGTATATTTACCTGAACTAGAATATGTAGAAAGATAAGAACCTATTGCTATTACGGATGTTGATATGAGTCCTCTAAATAATAAAGTTAATTTTGGATGATTTGCCATTTTTATAAAATATAAATATTTTATAAAAATAATATAGAAAATATTTCAATTTAGAATATCTAGATATTTTTTTTCTATATTAAAGAATAAATTTACCAGATTTTTTTCAAGATATTTTATTAGAAAATTTAAAAGATGGAGATATAGCTAAATTATCATCTGAATCAGAATATTATAATGATATTCAATTTAGCGATTTCAAGTGAAATGAAAATTCATCTTAAAATATTTAATATTTTAAGATAATATTTTTATTAATTAAACATCACTAATCATAGAAATAGTTTCAAATGAAGTATTTTTACCTAATGATTCAATGATTTTTTCCCATCTTTTATCACATTCTAAAACATTTTTTTTCCTTGTATTATTATTTTGATTTAATAATGGGGGTAAATTGCTTTTAATTCTATTAATAGAATATTTTTTACCTTCAAAGGTTAATCCATTTATTTTTGTAATATTTTCATTTTTATCATAAATTATATTTGATTCAGAAAAAATTTTCAGATATAAACAACAATTTATTGTTGTTAATAACATAGATTTTTCTTCATCAGTAAAATTATTTTTATGAACAACATTTAAAACATATTCATTTATTTTTTTGTATAGAAGATATTTTTTATTTGTTCTTTCATTGTTTTTACATTCTTTATTCATTTCAATTATATCATTTTCTATATCTTTTTCAGATCTAATACTTCCTTTTTCTCTAAAAAAATTATAACATATCATGTAAAATTCTTGTTCATCTGTTATATTTCTCATATAAATTGAACTTTCTTTTTTATTAAAAGTATAAGTTAATGCTTCATCAAAATATTTAAATCCTTTAGAAAATTTCCCTCTTGCAGCATTAGCAAAAAGATTTATCCAGAAACAATCTGTAGTATAATTAATACATTTTTCAAACATTTGATGTATAACTTGTTTTTTAGTTATTTTATCGTCTATTTTAGGACTATTTATCCAAGATACAGATTTATTACTAGCAGATGAACTTGGTCTTATTCTGATATCTGAGGTGATATTTTTATTATCTAAAGATTTAAAAGATTCTATTGATTTTTGTTTCTCCATATTTATAAGATTTATATTAATATAAAAAATAATATAAAAATATCATTTTTATATTATTATAGAATAGAACATGAAGATTTTTTTGTAAAATAAAATTCTTCATTATCTATAATATTTTCTTCCATATCAGTTATATTATTATTGGTAGATGAAGTATTATCATGAAATTCTTTATTTTTTGTTTTTCCATCATATTCAACTACTAACTTGCCATATTTTTCATCTTTATGATTTAATAACATGGTATTTATTTTATGTTTTTTTTCTTCATCTTGATATATATTTACTAAAACTCTTCCAAATTTATCAGATTTTAAAAAGTAACAATAAACTATATTATTAGATTTTTCATATAGATTTTTTGAAAACTTTTTAATTATTTTACCCTCAATAGTATTTTTTTCTGCAGCATCTATACCATAGAGTCTACATCTAACTTTTATCAGAATTTTAGGATTTAAAAATGCAAAATATGCAATACTTGATTGCATATTTTTTCCATCTTTAGAGAAATATTGTGTCGCCAATTCGTTAAGAGATATAAGTGTACAAATATCTATTGTATCTCCATCTATAACATTAACCACTTTTGTCATTGTAAAAATTCCACTTGGTGAGAAACTTAATATTTTTAATTTTTTTAAGATTTCATCTGGAACTTTACTAATATTTTTATATTTTTTAATTTTTAAAGGTTTAATATTATATCTTAATTTAATATTATTTATAATAATATTTCTATATTTATCCGGTATTATTATAGAATTTATTTCAAGTTTATTTAAGAAAATAAAATCTATTATTAATTCCTTATTCTTAGAAGCTATTTTTGGATAATCTAAATATATTAATTTTTCAACATTTTTGATAATTCTATTTGTTGAAAGATTATACCATTCTAAGGAATCCCTAATAATTTTTATTATATCAAAGTTCGTATTTATATATTCTTCCATTTTAAATAATATAAATATTTTTATATTATTTTTATTCACTTGAAATTAAAGCAAATTTAATTTTATATTTCTATTTCTTTTTCTTCCTGTTCTGATTTAATACTTTGTCTATAAGATTTTACTACTATACGATAAAATTTATATGAATTAACAAGAAGTTTTTGATCAGAAATATTTTTTCTTATTATTTCTAAAATATCTCCAATCTTGAAATTATAATATCTAACTATGGGATCTGTTATTAAAATTTTTGGAAGATTTTCAAGGTTAAAATTATTTTCAGATAAGAATTTTTGTTTTTCATTTTCAGATATTTTTCTATGTTTTGGTACAATAAAATGTTTTGTAGGATTATGTGAAATTTGATTAAATAAAAAATGTTCAATTTCAAAAGCAGGGAAAGAGGTAGAAAAATTATTTTTATTAGATGAGCTAATTTTTGCATTAGAAATTATAACAGAGTGGTTTATCATATTATTTATCATAAAATTTAAAATATTCTTAATTTTATCTGTAGTAATACTGTCAGATAATTCCATTATATAGAAAACAATAACTTTATTTCCATCTTTTTTAGTATATGTATTATTTAATAAATCCAAAAAGTTTTTATTTTCTTTTTTGGATTTATTAATAAAATGTTCTGCAAATTCTTTACTATTAAAATTTAATAAATTTGAATCTTCTTCAGAAATATTATAATCTCTATTTTCAAACATTATAATTTGATTAAATTTAATTCTATAGTATAAAGAATATTTAGTATTTATTTCATCCTTATCAAAAAAAAATTCCATTTTATATTTGAAAAACTATAAAAAATATAATTTATTTTTCAATTTTTAAAAAAAATTGAAAAATTCAATAATAATATTTTTTGAGAAGAGCAACTTAATAAAATAAATAGTTTTTTATAATATCTAAAACTTTTATAATATCTTCATCATTTAAATTTTTATCTTCATTCCAATCAATAGTTAAAACAGGATGGTTCAATTTTTTAATATTATTAGTATATTGTTCATTAAGTTCACGGAAATATTCTATCGAATATCCTGAAATTTCTGATTCAATACCTCTACTTTTCATTCTCTTATAGGCAATTTCAGGCAAACATTGTAAATATAAAATTATATCAGGTTCTTCTTTTTTTAAAGACACTAAAACTTCTTTATAAACTCTAAATTCTTCTTCTGAAATATTTCCTTTTTCAAACATCATTTCCGCAAAAGTATAATCTCCAGTTAAACTTCTATCAACTATAGAAATTCCACCAGATTTACAAGAAAATTCATAAGCATTATTGTAAATATTAATCCTTTGTAATAACATATTCATTTGAAATGAATATGCATATTTATTCATATTAGATATGAATTGATTTAAAATAGGTTTACATATAAATTCAGGAAAAAATTTACAATTTAAACCAATATTATTTAAAAAACATTCTAATTTTTTCCCAATAGTACTTTTTCCAACACCTATTAAACCTTCAACTGTTATTATAGTTCCAGAAATAGATCTATATTTTTTCTTGTATTCATTGACAACAGAAAAAATTCTTATTTTTTGCATTCTAGATTCCAATATTTTAATAGAAAAAGAGAATATAATAATAAATCAATTTTTTATTAAATATGATTGTATTTACTAATTTACTAATAGTAAATTAGTAATGATGCACCGGGTGGGATTCGAACCCACGATCCCAATTGGGAGTAGATCTTAAGTCTACCGCATTAGACCAACTCTGCCACCGGTGCTAATTGATTTTTCAATTAGCACCTTAATAGAGAGTATTATACTTCTATTACACTCTCTCGAAAAAAGAAAGAGAATTTAATTTTAAAAATCATTTTTATCAAAAGTTATTAATACAAAAATATTTTTGTATTTATTATACCTTAAATATTTACCTTAAAAAAATGATATAATAAAATAAATTTGAAAATAATAAGAACTTATATTAGCATATCAAGATTTTTTTATTCAAAAAATCAAAATGATAATATAAAATTAAGTACATTTAGTATAGATAAAATCTTTTATATTGCATAATTTGCAGGAACATATATAAAAATGATTTTTAATTTTAAAATTATGTTGATTTTATGAATCAGTAGCTCATTTGGTTAGAGCATCGGTCTTATGAGCCGAAGGTAGCGGGTTCGAGCCCCGCCTGGTTCACTAATTACAAATTTATTTTTAAATAAAATAAATTGTATTGATTTAAAAGTTTAAAAAAGAAATGGAAAATTTGCCAGAATATTTTGAAAATATATTGTTAAAAATTTAAAAGATTTTGATTTAGTCAAATTAAATTCTGAATCTGAATCAGATATAAGTTTTTCTGATTTGTATTTAATAGTTTCATTTTAAAATGATAATATATCATTTTAAAATTCTAATATAATTATATTTTTTCCATATCATCAATTTTTATGTTTTTCAATATGGATGTAACATATATAATCCTGGCATGAATTTAGCAATGTTACTATCATCTATAAACATTAAATTATGACATCTTTCTGGCATACTTTTAGATGTTGATGAACCCTTCGTTAGAAATTCTTGTGTGGTTATATAAATAATTATAAATTCATACTCAGGAAAATTTATCTTCAATTCATTTAATGATTCAATAGCATTATTATACCATGATTCCAATCTTTCTTCACTTAATTTGCCGGAACAGTCATAGGAGAATTTATAAAAGAAAATTATATCCGGATTCCTTCTGATAATTCTTCCATTAAAATAAGCATTTCCTTTTTCACATTTGAGTAAATATTTTCCATCTGTAATATCTATTTCTCCAAAATATTTATCAAAATTCACAAAAATTTTTTCATCGAAAATCTTTCTCTGGATAAATTGATTTGTTTCATCAACAATAGTCAGCTCCTTTAAACTTATCTCTTTTTCTAGAGTTTCTGGCCAGCAATAAATACCAGGATATAAATCTTTAATCTTTACTTTGTCTTTATTTGAAGAAACTTTTTGAAAATAAATATTATTTCTTATCATCTCTAATTCTAACACTAAATTTTCAAAAAGTTTCCAAGTAATAGGAAAATGATCCATCTCAAATCCTAACTTGAGATGTCTACTTAAAACAAAAATTTCAAGTGGTGTGAATTTTATTATTGAATTCCCTTCTTTTGTCTTTGATATTAACATTCTTCCTGTATCTTCCGCTTTACCAATCGTGAAATCTTCAGGAAGTTCTGTCACTCTATAAACTTCTTCGCCTAATAGAGACAATGAAATTAGTTCTTTTGCATTTTTTATCCCATTAACGTCTCTGATAAAACTAGAATTATCACGTTTTATTAAATCTTCTACTTCACATAATATTCTATTATAGTCGATTTTATTCTCATCATCTATACATCGATTATTAAGTTCAGCTCTTTTAAGATATTTTAAATGTCTTGGATGACCTCCCATATATTTTATCAACGCTCTTTCTTCATTATCATACTCATTATATTTTAATAACTCATAAGCATATTTTTCCTCTAAAAAATCCAACGGGATAAAATGTTCAGGGGGTTGTGTGATAAGTCTAAATTCTTTTCCAGATGTTCCAGTTAACACAGGAAATACAAACATATTCCCCGGACCTATCATAAAACTGATTAATGTATAAATCATATTCTTAATTTTTTCTATTTCTTCAAAAGCAAGTTGGAATTCATCAATATGAAGATAAAGAAAAATAGGCGTAGTTGAATCCAAATTTTTTTTCTCTCTTATTTTTTTTTCAATAAATTTTAAAACAGTTGTCGTGGTAAAGTCAATGTTCAATTTTTGATATTGAATATATCGTAAAAAGGCCTCATAGGAAACATTAAAATATCCTCTTGCTAATAATCTTATTCCTAAAATTTGTTCTAATCTCAGATCATTATCATATTCTACTAGTTTTTCACCACCACCACTATTAAAATCTATCATTATTCTAAATTTATTTTCAATATCAATAGATTTATACGCCTCTATACCAAATCTTGTTTTCCCCAACCCTGATTTTCCAGAAACTCTAATAAAAAATATATCACTATTTTGTCTTCTTTTATCTCTTATTTCAATCCATCTATCATAAGAATTACGGCTTAAATTTTTTATTTCTTCCAATTGTTTGTCACGGCCTAAAAATTCTTTAAAAAAATGATCTAAATTCTCAATTGAATATTTTTTTATGTCTTCATCGTACGTTTTTATATTAGTATAGATAAATTTTTCAAGTTCTTTAATATTTTCAACATCTTTAATATTATAATCATCCTTTAGTTTTCTTTTTTTTACTGATGTCATTTTTAATGATTGTATATTTATATAAATATATTCTAAATTAATTTAAATTTATCATTTTTAAATAAATAACTTATTAATTAATTAGTAAGTTATTTATTTAAAAGAATTCTTGATAATGCATTTCCTAATTTAAAATGTCTTTATTTACAAGGACATTATATTTACATTTTTTAGTTAATAATCCAATTTTATTTATATAATAACTTACTATAGAAAATAATTCTATTTTGTTATTCTTATTTAAGAATAACAAAATTGTTCATTTATTGGTTGAGATGAAATCTTTTATCTAATAACATGTCTGTGGTAGAACATGCTGTTCCTAATTCTACATTATCATTACATTCTTCTGTTAAAATTCCATCTTTATCAATATATTGGCTTACACCGGGAGATAACCCAGTAAATGATTTGGATAATCCAAAGAAATTTGATTCTAATAAATCTCCTATAACTCCTGATTCTTTTAATACTCCTAATGAATTTCCAAATCTATCTTGTGAAAGTTTAGCAAGGAAAAATTTATCTCCAGTAACTATTAAAGAAATATCTCCAATAGGCGGTGGAAGATCAGGAGTTAAATCTCCATCGATTCTACCACATATTATAACATTTTTATCACAATCATTGAAAATTCCTCCAATAAAATCAATTGGATTATTAGAAAATGCTCTACTTCCCCATTTCCATATTCCTCCAGAAGAAATCTTAAGTATATCTATTTCTGAATTAAAATCACCATCAGGTGTAGGAATTATTATGGAACCATATTTTCCTGTCACATTAGTAGATCTTGTTGCCAATACATATACATCTCCTTCAAAATCAACACTTATATTCACCGCGGAATCAGGAGCGCCTCCAGATGTTGAGCCTCCTTTCACTGAAAATATTGGGTATCCTTCTGGATTGTATTTTACAACAAAAATATTAACACCAGCCGTTGCATCTAAAGTTCCTGATACTGCTGTGGAAGTAAAACCAGATCCTCTGGTAACTGGTTGATGGAAGAAAAACATTATACCTGTAAAATTACCTACAACATAAGTATTCTGTTGTTTATCTACTACTATTTTAATACCTCTTTCTACACCAACTCCGGCTCCTCCGCGATTTGCCCATAACCAATCTCCATCTTCACTTATTGCTGCAATTAACATATCACTGGCTCCTGCTGATATTGCTGGCATAACTAAAGAAAATGTTGCAGAAACACTTATAAATGTTATACTTCCAGATACTACGGAATATTCCCCAGTAACATAGGTTTTATCATTTTTGTCAGTAGTTACACCTCTAAATATATCTATACCATTACTAGTAGCTCTAGCAATCCATAATTGTAATCCAGTTCCACCGGCTAATTTAGCTATCCATGCATCCGAAGTAGGCGGAGCTGTTAATACTCCCCCGGCTCCTGGGAATCCCATTGTTGTATCATATCTTCCTACTACATAAACATTAGGTATACTATCAACAGATATATCAAAAACAAGTTTATTAACACTTGAAACAGTTGTTTCTACAGCCCATAACCATAATCCTGTACTTGATAATTTCATAACTATAGGACCTAGTGCAGTCAGGGTGGCAACTGGTGGACCACCATTATCA
>SDBT01019909.1_pt1 | contig 10505 bp, 10 predicted proteins | sample 2277101 | NCBI WGS metagenome assembly SDBT01 (sample SAMN10404973, study PRJNA504765) | marine sediment metagenome | isolation source: marine sediment core GS10_PC15, 103 cmbsf | place: Arctic Ocean: Southern Knipovich Ridge | collected 2010
TATCGGTCGGGGCGGGCGCCGGGTCCTCACCGGGGCCGGCCGCCGCCACAAGGGCGGGCAGCGTGAAGATGGCGGTCACCCCGCCGAACTCCGCCTCGGTCAGCTCAACGCTTACCGAGACGCGAGTCCCTTGTGTCCGCAAGTCTATCCTGTCCAGCAGGACGAGCGCCGGCTGGAGCATGGGGGCCGTCATCGGGTCCTGCCGCGCCCGGGCCCTCATCGCCTGCTTGGCCTCCTCGATGCGCGTGCGCGCCAGGGCGGAAGCCCCTAGGGCCCGCTCGGGCGTTGACGCTTCGAGGGCCAGCCGGACGCGGAACAGGCCGGCAAAGCCAGCCGCCAGGGCGCCGCGCCGCAGGCCGTCAGTCCACGGGGGCGCTCCTGGCCAGGGCAGTTGACCGTCCGAGGACAGGGCAACGAAGCCGCCGTAAACCGCGTCGCCCGGGGCGGGCACAAGTACGTCGAGCAGCGAGACGAGATCGCCCCGGCTCTCCTTCTCCTTGTGCGCCGCCAACGCCCGACCAAGCGCCCGCTCGTCTGTGCCGAAGGCCGCCGTCTTCTTGTCGATCAGTGCCGTCAGCGTCCGGTCCTCGCGGTAGGCGCGGACACCATCGACCTTGACGACCTCCGCGCCCTCGAGCGCCTGCTCCAGCACCTTGCGCCCCCCGGGGGCCAGCCTGGCAAGCCCACAGACCGATGCCGCGGGCCGGCCGTCTGCCCCTGGTTCGCCCGGCAGCAGGAAGATGGCAACGGCCTGGAGCGCCTCGATCTGGGCCGGGAACTCGGTGCCCTGCTCCCGCATGGCCTGGAAGGGGGGCGTGGCCAGGAGCCCCGGCACGTCAATGATGAGCACTGCCCCCGTCCCCTTCGGGGCGTACGCCAGCAGCCCGGCGCCGCTGATGGTGGCCGCCCACGCCGTGCCTGCCGCGAGTGTGAGCAAGAGGGCAACCAAGCAGGCGGGCACCGGATATGCCCGCCGCCTCAGCGTGGGCCGGCTGCCTGGGGTGGACCGGAACATCCTGCTCCCCCTCATCCGCTCAGACCCGCTCGGTCGAGCGAAGGATCTCGCCGTAGTAGAGCCGGTGCAGGTCGCCGCCCGAGTAGGCCCCGCTGCGAATCTCGGCCGTGATCTCGGCGTCGGTCACGTCGTTGCGGTGCACGACTTTGCACTCGTAATGGCGCACGCACTGCGCGATGAGCGGCGCGGCGACGGTGGCGGCCCCGACGGCTGTCAAGCCGCGGTCGGCGAACTTGTCCACGTCGCGCCCGGACTCCGTGCCGCAGTAGAGGCAGGTCTCGTGCATGTCGTCGCCGGGCACGCTGACGACGAACTCCGGCACGGCCTCGATGTTGCCGAACGTAAAGCGCGACGGCCGCACCAGCACCACGAAGATGGGCTTGCTCCAGATGATGCCGACCGTGCCCCAACCGATTGTCATCGTGTTCGGCCGGCCGTCCGCGTCGACCGTGTTGAGCAGCAGGCCGTGCTTCCCGAGCTGCGCCAGCGTGTGGCCCAGGTTGTCCGTGTAGGCGATCTCACTCAGTTCCATCTCAGTCTCTTGCCTCCTCTGCTTCGGGTGTTGTGCGCGGGGCCTTCGTCGTTGCGCCGGCGCCAACGCCGGCCGTCAACGTCAGCTTCATCAGGTCTTCGACCGTCATCCCCTTGAGTTCCTCTACTTGGTCGCGCGGCAGGAAGATGGTGTACCCGCCGATCTGGTAGCTCATCGGCAGGTAGACGGCCACGCGGCCCTCGACCTGCGGCGCGAAGACCTGTGGCCGCTCATGGGTGATCAGGCCCATCGCCATGGGGCTGCCGTCCGCCAACCGGACCAGCGCCGGTTTGCCCCGCTGGCCCTTCTCCTGGCCGCCCAGGAACTGCAGCAGGTCGCGCATGGCCGAATAGAGGCTCTTGACCAGCGGGATCCGCGCCACAATACGCTCGCCAAGCCCCACGATGGCCGAGAAGAGCCACACCTTCGTCAGCAGCCCCACCAGGTAGATGGCCCCCACCCCGATCACGATCCCGAGCCCGGCAGGGACCTCCAGGGCCGGATCCTCCTGCCAGGCCGGCAGGATTCTCGTTAGCCCTGCGGTCAGCCCCGCGCGCACCAGTGTATCCAGCCCCCACAGCGCCTTCCACACCACGTAGACGGTGATGAGGATCGGCGCTACCACCACGAACCCGTTCAGCATGATGCCGCCGTGCTTCTTGAAGTCCATCGCCTGTCTCCTTGCGAAGCGCCCCGTCCGGTCCAGACCATTATGCGCCCCGGCCCGCGCCCCGGCAACCGCCGGAGCCGGCGGTCGTTGACGCGGCCGGCAGCCGTGACATGATCCCGCGCGCCTGCACGCCTCATCAACAGGAGCGCAACCTGACCGCCATCTTCGAGTGGGACTGAGGTGTCGGCCCGCCCGGCTTGACTTGCCGGCGCGCTGCCGTTACAACGCTGGCAGGCCGTCGCGGGGTGGGCACGAGTCCGCCCGGGGGCCTGTCGAGTACTTCGGGGAGGGGCAGTCATGCGCAAGCTGATGGCCGTAGCCGTGCTGTGCGGGCTGGTGGGGATGATGGTCGGGTGCTACAGCGCGCCCGTCATGCCGCCGATCGGGGCAATCTACTCGGGCATCGAGGCGCCGCTCTCCACAGAGTTCAGCGGACAGAGCGCCAACCTGAGGTCCGGCGAGGCGTCCTCTTCCAGCATCCTGGGCCTTATCGCGACGGGAGACTGCAGCATCGAAGCCGCCGCCGCGGAGGGCGGGCTCAGCACCGTCGAGTACTGCGACTACAAGTACACGAACGTGTTTGGCGTCTACCAGAAGTTCACCGTGGTGGCATACGGCAAGTAGGAGTCGCCATCCGCTTTCCGCGAGTGGAGGAGGAAAATGAAAGCGACCCAACGCTTGCTGTTGGCGTGCGCAGCGGCGGCCCTGTGCTGGGGCTGCACGACGTGGCGCGCCCCCGTGGAGCCGCCGCCGGGCCTGCTGTTCACCCATTACAGGGCGCCGCTAACGGCGGACGTCGCCGGCGTCCCGACCGGTGGGAAGACGGGCACGGCGTCCACGCTGTACGTGCGTGATCCCATCATCACCGGCATGGGCATCGCGTGGGCGGACGCCAGCATCGAGGCTGCCGCCGCCGAGGGCGATATCACGAAGATCCACTATGCTGACTATGAGGTCCTGTCCGTGCTCGGCGTCTTCGGCCAGTTCACGGTAAGGGTCCACGGAGAATAACACGCAGGGGCGGCCGCCCGCCCCCGCACGGAAGGACCGCGATGGCCGAGCCCTGGCTGAGGAAGCGCCTGGAACTGGAGAAGATGATGGGCGTCGACGCCCTCTTCCGGCAGGCCGGGCCCGAGGACGAACTGGTCAAGCTGGAGAAGGAGGTCGCCGGCTGCCGGCGTTGCGGCCTGTGGGAGACGCGCGCTCAGACCGTCTTCGGCCGCGGCAACCCGCGCGCCGCCCTCATGTTCATCGGCGAGGCCCCCGGCGCCGAGGAGGACAAGCAGGGCCTGCCCTTCGTCGGCCCGGCCGGCAAGCTGCTCGACAAGATGATCTTCGCGATGGGCCTGACCCAGGACGAGGTCTACATCGCCAACATCCTGAAGAGCCGCCCGCCCGGCAACCGCGACCCGAAGCCGGACGAGGTCGAGGCGTGCTGGCCGTTCCTCGAGCGTCAGATCGAGTTGATCGACCCCCGCGTGATCTGCACGCTGGGCCGCCCGGCGGCCAACGCCCTGCTGGACACCAACGCATCGATGGGTTCGCTGCGCGGCCGCTGGCACACCTTCAACGGCGTCCCCCTCCTGCCCACCTACCACCCCGCCTACCTCCTGCGAAGCCCCGGCCAGAAATCCAAAACCTGGCAAGACCTGAAGATGATCATCCAAGCCCTGGCCGAAGGGTCAAGCTAGGCGGGGCTTGGTTTCACGAGGGCGCGCTCCGAGATTGGGGCTGGCCCGGGTCACTGCGGGCCCGAACCGGCAAGGCCGATAGGGGGGTTGCGCTGACGGCCATTCGGGAGTATAGTTAAGGGAGCCGTATTGACGGAGCGGTCGGCTTGGCTGCTATAATGCGGCGTACACGTCAACCTCGGAAGGGAGCGGGTATGTTCGCCTTCAACTACGAGAAGACTGTCGAGGCGACTGCGCATCTTCTGCGGAATGAGCCCTCAAGGCGGCAGAATTACATGCGGCTCATAAAGCTGCTCTACATTGCCGACCGCCAGAGCATCAGGGAAACGGCTCGGCCCATCACTGGTGACCGCGCCTGTGCGATGGATCGTGGCCCTGTCCTGAGTCAGCTCTATGACCTGATCCTGGACAAACACGCCAGGTCACCTGACTGGGACCAACACTTCAGGCGGGTCAACTACGAGATCGAACTGATCCAAGATCCTGGCAATGACCACCTTTCCCGGTACGAGGCCGCCACGCTATCCCAGGTTAGCGAGGAACACGCTGGCCGGGACGAATGGGACGTCGTGCACCTGACGCATAAGTTCCCCGAGTGGAAACAGAACGAGCCACCCCAAGGTTCGTCCAAGCCCATCCCGCCACGCGACATCTTCCGGGCGGTCGGGCGAGAGGCAGATTTCGAGGGGGCGAGGAGCCAAGCCATCGAGGAAGCAAGGCTCGATGCCGTGTTACGGAAGGCCAAGAGATGATCGAGGAGGGGGCTACTTTCATCATCCCCGACCCTCGCGGAAGGCTGGACCCACACCTCTGGGTCATTGTCTCCGATCCGTCGCAAGACCCCGACGACATCCTCATCGTGAACTTCACGACCCGGACTGACAGGTGCGATGAGAGCTGCAACGTCGAGCCGGGCGAGCACCCGTTCGTGAAGCACAGGACCGTCGTGGAATACAGGGGAGCGAAGCGAGTGTCTGCCCCGCAACTCGATCAGCTGCTGGCCGGCACCCAGTTCGAGTTGCGCGAGCCCGTTAGCCAAGAGCTGTTGACGAGAATGCGCGCTGGCGCTGCGGTCTCGGAATTCATTTCCCATGGAGACCGCAGCCTGCTCGAAGAGCAGGGCGTGCTGCCGCTAGATGAGGGCAATGGTCTGTCCTGAGGCAACTGGCGGGGTCTGCGGACGAGCCCGGGGGCGGCCAAGCATCGCCGCATCACTACCGTACGTGCGGTCGAGTTGCACTATCTGCCGAGCGGCTCGCCGCCGACTTCTTGGCGCCACTGACGGGTCCATTCGACGGCCTCTAGCTCAAGGTCGCAGATGCAGGAGGCCAGGAAGATGATGCCTTCAATGGCGCCCTCGTGCAGCCACCTGAGACCGAGGCTGCACTGGTGCTCCATCTGGGTCACCGTCATTGGGCGTCGCTGATGGGTTCCTTCCCCGGTGCAATGTCAGGATGGATGCCACAGGGCGTGGGGCGGGGCAACGGGGGCAAGGAAGGAAACGGCGGCCCGGGGGAGGGTGTGCCTCACCTCCCCCGGGAGCAGCCAGCCTTTTGCGCGTGCGAACGCTGGTGTGGGCAAGATGCCCACACCACGGCCGGCAAGATGCCGGCGCTACGTCTGCCGCCAGATCCTCCTTCGAGCATCGGGGCATCACTCCGCCCGCCTCCTCCCGGGCTCGCGGGACGGCCGCCAGCAGGTCGCGCTGCAGGCCGCGCATCTCGGGATCGGTCTCCTCCACCAGAGCCCGCGCAGCCGCGGTCGCTGCCGGTCGTTGCTTGTCTGCTGCCGTTGAGCCCCGAAGGGGTGGCATACCGGTGGCCGGGGGCGCGAGCCCCCGAGAGCACGACCGCCAACCGAGTCCAAGCCCCGGAGGGGCGACGCAGCCTCGCGGGAGCTGATCGGCCTCCGTTGCCTATGCCGCCCCTCCGGGGCTCAGTGGTTCGGGAGGCCTGGCACCACGGGCTTGCGCCCATGGCTACCCATATGCCGCCCCCTGCGGGGGCTCCCCCGGCCAACGCCTGGTGAGGACGCCGGCGATGGCGGGGTTTGCCCTGTACCAACGGCAGAGAGCAGTGACAAGTCTGGCTCTCGGGTGCGGGGCCCTTACTGCTCACTGCTCACTTCCGCAGCGGGACCGCCAGCCGCCATCGCGCGCTGCAGTCGGCCGGCAGGTCGGCCCGCGCGAACCGGGGACGAGCCAGGGGGCCTTCCGCTTGACAGGGCGCCCCTGCCCGATTAAGGTGGATGCCCTTCGGGGCGTGGCTCAGCCTGGATAGAGCGCCGCGTTCGGGACGCGGAGGTCCCCGGTTCAAATCCGGGCGCCCCGACCATTCCCTCCTTAAGACTCCCGCGCGCACCTTGTTCCCCGGGCGCCGGCCGACACCATGGCCCCCATCCCTTGCCGCCCCTGGGGGCTCGGCGGTATAATCGATGTGTAGGCTATGGCGTTGGGAACGATCCCCTCGGCCCGCGGCGGCGGGCGCGGCCCGCTGGTGCGGGCTGTGATGTTGTACGGCGCGGAGGCGCCACCCCCTATGCGCAGAGCGCGAATCTTCCTGGGCTTCGCCCTGGCACTTGTCGTCGGCCTGGCCCTGAGTTCGATGGTCGCCCGGTCTCAGGACACCGACCGGCTCGCCCTCCCCGCGGGTTACGAACACTCGCTCATGGCCCTCATGGCCCGCATCCAGAGGGACTACGTCGAACCGATCGACCGCGACCGGCTGTTGCTGGGCGCCTATCAGGGCCTGCTGGTCGAGGCAGACCCGAGGGCGTCATACTGGTCGGCCGAGATGGTTGAGGAGTTCGGCCCGGACGCTGACGGCTACATCGATGAGCTTGGCATGACGATGCGGTACGTGTCCTTCGGCGACGTGATCGTGGTGGAAGGGACGACGGTGGGCGGGCCCGCCTTCCAGGCCGGTCTGCTGGCCGGTGACGTGATTCTGAAGGTCCGCCAGGTGCCGGACGGCGAGGAGATCAAGACCGAGGACCTGCGCGACTTGAGCCACGTGCTGACCGTGATGCGCGGCGAGCCGGCCAGCCAGGTGGACCTGACCGTGCTGCGGGCCGGCTTCCGCGGCAGGCACGTCCTGACCGTCACCCGCGGGACTGCGCGCCCGCCGGCGGTGCTCAGCCTGCACATGCAGGACGCCGAGAAGGGGGCCGGCTACGTCCATCTGACTCGATTCGACTCCGATGCTGCCGGCCAGATGGCGGCTGCGCTGGCTGCGCTGGTGGAACAGGGCGCCACAGGCGTCGTCGTCGACCTGCGGTTCTGCTCAGGCGGCAACCCGCAGGCCGCCGTCCCCTGCGCCGACATGCTGCTGAGCGAGGGCACCATCGCCACAGTCTGGGGGCCCGGCGGCAGCAAGACGGTCCTGCGCGCCGATCCGGCGGTCTCCTTCCCCGACCTGCCCCTGGTCCTGCTGGTGAACCGCTACACGTCCGGGCCGGCGGAGGTCTTCGCCGGCGCCCTGCGCGATCACGACCGGGCCGACCTGGTGGGGGAAATGACGCTGGGGATCGCCAGCCTCCAATCGATCGTGCCGAACCCCTACGACGGCGGCTCCGTGGTGCTGACCTCGGGACGCTATCACACGCCGACCGGAGACCTGATCGAAGGAGAGGGAGTGGAGCCGGACGCGGAGGTGGCGTTCTCCCACGAGGACGGCCGGCGGCTGGCCGAGCTGGTGGCCGGACGCGTGGCCGAAGTGTTGCCGGGCGCCGAAGCGGCAGACGCCGCGGCGGACGCCGATGAAGAGTTCGAAGACACGCAGCTCGAGCGCGCACTGGCCATCTTGACCGGCGAGGACATCCCGGAGGATGACGCGGAGCCGGAGCTGGCCGCGGCCGACGACGGTGGCCGGCCGAAGGCCGGGGCCGCGGAAGGCGAGCACCACGGCGCCCCCCAGGCCGTACTGCAGCTGGAGACCGAGACAGCCTGGCCCAGGGCTGGGGTGTTGCCCGAGGACGCCGAGCCGCCGGCGAGGACCGCCCGGCTGCCGGTACCCGAGGAAGCGGGTGACCAGGAGGTGAGGGACCGGTCCCTGGAGCCGCTGGCCTGGCTTGTCGAGCAGGTGGAGCGACACGCGGCGGAGCCGCTCGACACCGCCGAAAGCCGCGCCGAGTTCCAGCGCGACCTGCTGACCGGCGCCTACCGCGGGATGCTTGGCGCGTGCGACAAGTACAGCGTCTACTGGCCTGCGGAGGTGTTGAAGGAGTTCGAGGACGACCTGGAAGGTGAGTTCGGCGGGCTCGGCATCTCCATTCGCTTCGACCGGACGCGCAAGGCCGTGGTCGTCGAACGCCCCATTCCCGACATGCCCGCACAGCGGGCCGGCATCGGCGAGGGCGACCTGATCGTGAAGATCCTGGAGGTGGCCACCGGGGTCGTGACCGAGACGAAGGACTTCGACAGCGTTCTCGACGCCGTGCGCGTACTGAGGGGCAAGGTGGGGGCGAAAGTGGTCGTCACCGTCGTCGCCGCGGACGGCAGCCCTGACCGCGATGTCACCATCGTGCGCGGCAAGATCAGTATCCCCGGTGTGAGGGCCGTGGAGATGCTCGACCCGGAAGGCACCGTGGGCTACATCTACGTCCCCTACTTCAGCAAGCCGATGGTGCCCGACCTGGTCCAAGCAGTCAATGAGTTGCTCGGCAAGGGCGCCGAGGGGCTGATCCTGGACTTCCGCCACAACCCGGGCGGGCTGCTCAACGCGGCGAGGGAGTGCACGGACCTCTTCCTGCCCAAGAACGACCCCATCGTCATGGTCAAGAAGCGCCGCGGCCCGAACGAGGAGCACAAGGCCGAGAGCGCAGCCGAGTTCGGCGACGTGCCGCTGGTGCTGCTGGTGGACCGCCACAGCGCCAGCGGGGCCGAGATCGTGGCCGCTGCCCTGCACGACAACGGGCGGGCTACGCTGGTCGGCGAGTCCACCTACGGCAAAGCCAGCGTGCAGCAGCTCTTCCCGTTCGGCGAGGGCGCCATCAAGCTCACCATCGCCCGTTACTACACCCCAGGCGAAGTGCTCATCGAGGGCAAGGGTGTCGCCCCCGACATCGAGGTCAAGCTCTCCGACGAGGACACTCGCCGGCTCGGCCGCCACCTGATGGACAAGGCCGCCTATCCCCCGCTGACCGACGCGGCGAGGGCCCGGCTAAAGGACGCCGAGAAGGGCGACGCCGGGGAGGAGCCCGAGGAGGAATTCCACGACGTGCAGCTCGACCGCGCCCTGGAGGTCATGGTCGGCATGCTGGCCGACGGAAGGATCGCGCACGAGGAACTCGAACCCGTCGGAGCAGCCGCCGGGGGCTAGCAAAACAGGTCGGGCACCGCCGTCAGCGTCGTGACGCACGCAACCCCTGCCGGACAGTCGTCGCCGTCGTAGTCCCGCCGTAGCCAGATACCCATCATGCCGGCCTCCCGGGCCGCTCGCGCGTCCAGCGCCAGGCTGTCGCCCACGTGCGCCGCCTCCTCGGGCGCCAGCCCGCTCAACTCCAGCGCCCGGGCGAAGATGGCCGGGTCGGGCTTCTCCACCCCCACGTCGCACGAGACGACCTGCCACCGCAGCCGATCGGCCAGCCCCAGGCCCCGCAGGATCAGGGGCAACCGCACGTCCCAGTTGCTGATAAGGCCGATGCCGACGCCACGCTGCTCGAGCGCGTCGAACGTGGGGAGCACGTCGTCGTAGACGCGCCAGGCCCCGGCCGAGGCGAAGTGGTCCCACAGCTCCCTAAAGACGCGCTCGAAGTCCTGGATCGGCCCGAGCGGCACGAAGCACTCCCGCACGACGCGACGCCACCAGTCGAGGGCATCCTCCTCGGTGGTGCCGTACTCGAGTGCACCCGGGGGGTGCCCCGCGCGGAGCCTGCGCCACGCCTCCTGGAAGCGTCGCCCCATGTCCTCGCCGTCCGCGCGGACACCGGCCCGTCGCAGCACCCGGGCGTATGCCTCGCCCACCGATGGCTCCGGGTAGATGAGCGTGCTGCCGGCGTCGAAGAAGACGGCTCGGATCGGCACGCGCGCGTTCCTCCGGTGATCAGGACGTGCCCGCCTGCGGGACCCCGGGGGCCGCAGGGAAGGTCCATTATAGTAGGACGCCCGCCGGGCACAAGCCGGCTCCGGGCCGTCGCTTTGATAGGAGGAAGCGCAGAGGTATAATGGCCGCTCTGTCGTGCCCCCTTAGCTCAGCGAATAGAGCGCTGGTCTCCGGAACCAGAGGTCGCAGGTTTGAATCCTGCAGGGGGTACCATCCGAACACTCAGGGCGAGGCACTCAGCCTCGCCCTTTGCATGTACTGATACGGCCTATAAGGGGCAGGGAACAAGGTCTACGATGCATTGGCCCCCGGTGTCGCATTGACAGAATGGCCCCGAGAAGGTATCACCGGCGGCAATGAGGTTGCACGCAGGTTGCATGAAGCTGCCAACGGGGATTAGTCATGGCGACCGTCAGGAAGAGGCGGAAGGTGTCTAGGAGCCTGTCGGAGTTTGGGGTTTGGCGGGCCTGTTTCGGGCGTGTTGTGAACGCCTTTCTCCTGCGGGTCTGCGCGCCGGCGGGCTATTGGACCCCCAAGCCGCCCGCGGCCTCTGGGC
>SDBT01019910.1_pt1 | contig 10504 bp, 9 predicted proteins | sample 2277101 | NCBI WGS metagenome assembly SDBT01 (sample SAMN10404973, study PRJNA504765) | marine sediment metagenome | isolation source: marine sediment core GS10_PC15, 103 cmbsf | place: Arctic Ocean: Southern Knipovich Ridge | collected 2010
TATGTTGAGGCCTTTCCAGCCAGCTGCTGCTAATGGGTGCATGAAGTAATACGTAAATCCTTGTTGGGCATCCTTCTTCTTGTTGTGATCATCAGTACTTCCTATATGACTATATGATGTTTTCTTTCTTCTTTCCCACGCATTCTTACCTTTTGATGCTACTACGGCAAGGCCTGATAATAAAGCCGCACCACTCACAATTGTTGCTATTGGTTTGGCATCAAAGGTTTCTTTTGGATGCACCATCGCTTGAATGGGAGTAAATGCATAGTCAATTATATCTGACCGTACTTCGCCAAATGATCTTTTAGCAATGAGGGCATTGAGCAATCTTCGTGTGCGCTCAGGTGCAGTTGATACTGAAACAATTGCAAATGTTGTTGCTACTGCGACACATACCATGGCAAATCGTGCTACTTTTGGATATCTCGTCGCAAGAACAAGCTCCTGGTTTGCTTCAGCAACAAGACCAATTGCTGCCAGCAATGTGTGAGCATCAACATTAAGCTTATCTGAACCTTTAGGACCGGTGATGAAATTATTTACTAAATGTGCAAGAAAACGAGTACGCTCAATTTCTGTCATTTTCACTAACTTTGCATACATATTTTGAAATACGCTGATATGTACTTTCTTACGCATATCGTCATCAATGTTATCGGTAAATAAGTCTACAAGGCTGATTGGCTTGGAAGTCGTCAGTAAAGCGACGGTGTCATCATTGCTCGTGTCACCATTGCTCGTGGCATCCGCAAATGCTTCCTCAATTTTGAACTGCATGGTATCAAATAGCCCAGCCAAAGATTTTAATACTTTGCCATCTGTATCTTGATTCGTGAGAAGGTTAGATATTTCAAGGTGTAAAGTTTCCATGGAATCTACAATAGAGAACTCATCTTCTGCCTTGATATGCATTACTGAACCCAGCATTGCTGCGGTAACTAAAAACCACCCTAATTTTTTACTTACGTTAAATTTCATTCTGAACTCCTAAGATTCAATTCGGTACTACACCACCAGTCTTTACAACATGTGTGGGACTCTTGCCCCCTGTATGCCTCGTTTTGCGACCTCCAATAACGTTAATTATTGATCCAGTTCCACTTTTTTCGTCCCTTTGCCTCGCCATGCTAGTGTTATAGCAATTTTTATATAGTGAAGCAAAGAGAAGACGGATAAGCCAACAAGCATGCTAAGCATGACGTGTAAACCAATCATGAGGCTCCATTGAAAAAGATAGCATAAAAAAAGCACCACAATGAAGAGAATGTGAAAAAAGGTGGTTAATTTTCCTAGAATTGTAGGCTTTATTGCCTCGGCTTGACGCAGAAACATGAAGAGGATTGCGCCACTTATCATGATGAGCTCTCGAACTAAGACAAAGAAGGCAAACCATAAGGGCACCGGAAAGAACGGTACCTGTACATATGAAAGGGCGAAAAATGATGAGACTAATAAAACCTTATCTGCTAATGGATCAAGATAGCGTCCAATGAGCGTATCTTCATTGAGAAGACGGGCAACATAGCCATCAAGTATGTCCGTAACCCCGGCTATGCCCAAGATGATAACTGCCGATGTCCATTGTTGTAAAAGGATAGCGTGTACTAGAAACGGTGTGAGGAAAAAACGAATTGAAGTTAAACCATTCGAAATAGTAAAATATCGGTTTTTTTCCGAAGATTCCTTGAAAAAAGAGCGTATTTTCTCTAACATAGCATTAAATCAAACATGTGCGTAAATAGATGCAACAAGGTATTTCATTGTGTGCGCCCTACCGGATAGTAACATCATGCGTATCTCAATTTTTTTGTTTCGCCTTTGTATAACTGGATTGACGATTTCCTTCGGTTCAGTGTATGCATCTGCACTTAATTCTCCCCAGCACGAAGCGGAGAATATTTCTGCATCTACACCTTCAAAACCAGCTTCAGATCCTATTACCAATATACCACAAGAGGAAGGCTTCCCCAACGTCCTCGCGAAAACTTCTCCTGCCGTCACTAAAATTAAAGGGAAAAAGGAATTGTCTATCCTTATCCGTACGAAAGATGGACTCGTCCGTAAGGGAATTTTAACACTCTGCCCCCAGGCAAAAGGGACCGTTATCCTCTGTCACCCCGCATCACATAACAAAACGTTTATGCTGCCATATGAAGAAAAGTTGTTTAAGAACTTTAACTGCTTGCGCTTTGATTTTCGACGCCATGGAGAAAAAATTGGTGGCCAATTTTCTACTATGGGTAAAAAGGAATACCAGGAAGTTAATGCGGCGGTAGATTTTTTGCGCACGTATGAATCAACGAAAGACCTGCCACTCTTTGGCTTTGGTATCTCTATGGGCGCTGCAGTTCTTATCGAAGCTGAGAGTAAACGGCATATGTTCGATGGCCTTATCTTGCAATCATCATTTGAATCACTGCGTAGACAGGTAAAACGATTATATAGCTTCTATCGTATCCCGTTTATGCATAACTTTATCTTCCGCGAACCTACCCGTACTATCGCCAAAACAAAATACCGTCTCAAACTCTATAAAGTACGCCCTGTAGATTCTATCCGCATGATAGACACCCCTATATTTTTGATCCATGCTCAAAATGATGGGTACATTCCATTCGAGGCATTTACCGCATTATCCAGTGCAGGGAAGAGTATAAAAAAAGTATGGACCCCCGAAAGTGGTGAACATACAAATATCTTGGGAACATACCCAGACCTATACTTACGTAATTGTACTGAATTCATTGAAACGATTACCCGCCCACACACAGCGAATGGTGCTAAAAAATGATGCTCATGCAAAGCGAGGCAAAAATCAGAACGGGTATTTTATTATGCCAAAACTGTTGCAAAACTATCAGTATAGAAGTAGCTTTTGGAGGTGTGTCATCATCAACATGCTTCGCACATTATAAGACGTACTATCGTTGCGTAATTGATGGAGAAACTATATGAAATGCAGTGCGGTATCTCGCCAACTTCTCATACTGAGCATATCCTTTATATGCAGTATTCCCGCTTATACCCTTGATCTTCCACAATTTTATCGCGTCCCGTTTTTTATCGGTTCACCCCAACATGATATGCGTGATTGGACTTCAGAATTAATCTTTAGGTACGGTACGGGTGACACTCGACTTTCATACAACCGTGATGAAACCAAAACACAACTCTTAAACTTATATGGTACGACTGATGTCACGCCACTTGCCTTCGGCATCGAAGACCTCACCATGGCAGAAAAACCATGTACCTATGAGTTCCTCCGAGAAGAAGGCGGTACTATCCCTAGCTTTGACTTTACCGGTACGGATGGTCACCTCAAATTTAATGGCCGATTCCAGACAGAACAATACGACTTTACCCTCTACCAGAATTTATTCTGGGGACTATTTGCAACCCTGCATATCCCCTTTCGTGAAGTAAAACTTACCGATATCTGTATGGAAAACCTTACCTCGCCTGCCAATGAACATGCTGATGACTTTCAAGCGTTCCTTGATGAAAACTTTGATAAGGTACTTGCAGAAAATGGCTACTGCCCATTTGCAACGGAAACTGATAAATCCGGTATTGGTGATATTCTCTTCCTCCTTGGCTGGCAGGGACATGGTGATGAAGCATTTGGCAGCATAATAAAAGATCTTACCGGTGCCTTTCAACTTGGCTTTATCTTCCCTTCCGGAGAAAGCGATAATACCCAGAAAGTGTTTACCCTCCCGCTTGGCTATAATAGCCACTTAGCAGCAAATGCACGTGGATACGCTGAAGGTGGCATTGCCCGGTATTTAGTCGTTGGCGCACATGGGGCATTTAGCATCTTCTGGGCAGAACAACAATCTCGACGATTAAAAACTAATGCCGCACAACAGGGATTCTTTACCCTTGAACACGGTATTGTTGATGTAAACCCCGGTATACTGTGGCGGATCGGCGCATACTTAAAGTGTGATCGGCCATTTGGTGGCTTGAGACTCATCACCGGCTACTCATTTACCCAGCGGGATCGAACCCGATATACCGCTATTGAACCACGGGTGTTAAGCACTCAATTAGCTAAAGATAAAATGGCTGGGGTCTTTCCTCTCCCATCACGTCAAGGGATCATCAACACTGATAAGCGACTGAGGCGCTGGCGTTTTCATACCGTTCATTTTCATGCCGAGTATGACTTTGGTGCTCATTTCCCCAACTTTGCTCCTATCGCAAGTTTCTTTTATGATCTGCCGGTTAGAGGTACCCGAAGCTTTGCAACCGATATGATAGGTGGTACCGGTGGTCTTCGCCTCCATCTTGATCTATAACAGACATTCGTCTGATAACCGATCATTTACCACTCAAAAATCCCTGGTATACTAGGGTATTGGCATTATTGCCCCCATTTCGCATTGATCTACTAAAGGCATTATGAATCTTATAACATCACTTACTAGCAATATACTCACCTCTATTTCGAAACTTCTCGATCTCAATGAGTCACAGCTAGCACTCATCGATATCTCACTTAACCTCGATAAAGACAGTCAATTTGGTGATTTGAGCTGTAATGCTGCCATGGTACTTGCTCGCGCACTTAAGAAAAACCCACGAGAACTTGCACAGACCATCCAAGAAGCGTTATCCCAGGATGCAAAACTTACTGACCATATTGAAGGTATAAACATTGCTGGGCCGGGGTTTTTAAACATTACGCTTACACCGAAAAGCTGGCATCACGTGGCGCGAGAACTCTTTGAACACAAAGACGCATTCTTTAAGCCTGAGATTGAAACCAAAAATTATTTAATCGAGTTTGTGAGCGCTAACCCCACGGGGCCACTGCACCTTGGTCATGGTAGAGGGGCTATTATCGGGGATACACTGGCGCGCGTACTCTCATTTATTGGCCATAAGGTGACAAAAGAGTTCTATGTTAACGATGCCGGTAACCAAGTAGCCCGGCTCGGCCTTTCTTTAAAGGCACGATGTGCACAAGAACTTGGTATTGATGTACCGGTGCCTAGCGAAGGATATGCAGGGGCATACCTCGTTGATATTGCTAAAGAAGTAATAAACGAGCATGGTAAAGCGTTTATTAAAGAACAGCTGAGTAAAGAGGATGCGTCCTTCTTTGAAGAACACGCTACGCGTAAGTTACTCGCGAGCATGAAAGATGACCTCAAAGACTACGGGGTTACGTTTGATCGCTGGTTCTCTGAGAAGGTACTTCATAAAGATAGCTCTGTTAGCAAGGCAATTGAAGCCCTGCAGGCAAAGGGGCTTGCCTATATGGATGATGGGGCACTGTGGTTTGCTTCGACAAAATTTGATGATGATAAAGATCGGGTGATTCAAAAACAAGATGGTAGTTATACATACATTGCGGCCGATATTGCCTATCACCAACGTAAATTTGAAGGTGGCGCCGATCAGCTCATTAATATTTTTGGTCAAGATCATCATGGATACGTCATACGACTTAAAGCTACGATGCAGGCACTGGGATATGATGCCGATCGACTTAATGTCATCTTATACCAGCTGGTAAGCATTAAAAAAGGTGCTACTTCAGTTAAGATGTCTAAGCGGGCTGGTACTTTTACTACCTTGCACGAGATTATTGAAACCGTAGGTCGCGACGTTAGTCGATTCTTCTACCTCAATAGAAAAGCTGAATCACATCTGGATTTTGATCTCGATGTCGCCCTTAACACTACTGAAGAAAATCCCGTTTTCTATATTCAATACGGATACGTACGTACAGGGGCCCTCTTGGCAAAAGCTGAGGCAGAAGAGGCACTTAAAGATATTCGTCGTGAACTTACACCGGATGAATTTGAAGCGCTGATTGCTCACATGGGAGCAGAAGGCATTACCTTACTTAAGAAGATAGTGTCCTTAGGAGATATTTTAAGAGGAATTGGCGAGACGAATCAGACGCACTTACTCTCCTATTACGTGGCTGAACTCGCGAAACAATTTCATAATTTTTATGCCCAGCACCGTGTTATTGATGTTACTGATCCTGCACGCAGTGTCAGTCGCCTCTTACTGGTAAAACTTGTGCGTGAAACATTTACGGTGTGTTTCGATCTACTCGGTATTAGTAAACCTACCAAAATGTAAAGAAGACTATGACCTTACTTGATCTACAATCACATACCAAAGCTATTATTGAAAAAATTCTTACTTCCGCCACGCAAGCTAACCATCTAAAAGCACGGGGTATCTATATTAACGCCCCGATTGAAAAGGTGGGACATTCTCGATCCAAGGGGCCGGTCTTAGTAGAAACGGGACATAACTGTCACTTTGCCATTGGTCATGATCTTGCAGCAAAAATTGTGGTAAAAACAGAGGACTATGATGCGCCCTACCAAGATTGATCTCACACAATTTCCCAAAGAGCGTATACGCAACTTTTCAATAATCGCCCATGTCGATCATGGTAAATCAACACTTGCTGACCGGCTACTCGAAATGACGGGTACAATTACCTCCCGACAGAAACAAGATCAGTTTCTTGATAAGCTGCAAGTAGAAAAAGAACGCGGTATTACGGTGAAAGCACAAACAGCATCATTGTTTTATGAATATAAGGGTGAGATGTATTTGCTTAACCTTATTGATACACCTGGTCACGTTGATTTTAGCTATGAGGTATCCCGCTCACTCTATGCCTGTCAGGGCGTATTGTTACTCGTTGATGCCGTGCAGGGTATCCAGGCACAAACGATGGCTAACTTCTATCTTGCCTTTGAGCAGGGCCTGGAAATTATCCCGGTGATTAACAAAATTGATATGGCGATTGCCGATCCTGATCGCATTGCCAAGCAGATGGATTCAGCTTTTGATGTGAAAAAGGATGAAATTCTCCTTACTTCAGCTAAAACTGGCCTTGGCGTAGATACACTGCTTCCCGCAATTATTGAGCGCATCCCGCCGCCCACTGGTGATAAGAACAAGCCATTTAAAGGGCTCCTTTTTGATTCATGGTTTGATGAGTATCGGGGAGTTATTTGCTTGATTGAAATCATTGATGGCAGTATCAACAAGGGTGATAAAATTGCTTCGATTCACTCCCAGCGTACGTATGAAGTCCTCGATATTGGCCTTATGTATCCAGAACCTACCCCTACGGGTGGTCTATATACCGGCCAGGTAGGATATCTCATCTCTGGCATGAAGACGGTCAAGGAAGCGCGCATCGGTGATACGTTCCATCATGCAAAAGAAACCGTTGAAGCCTTACCTGGTTTTCGGCCGGCAAAGCCGATGGTGTTTGCTGGTATCTATCCAGTCGATGCTACTGATTATCCACCACTTCGTGATGCCATTGATAAACTTACCCTCAATGATCCAAGCGTACATGTTGAAAAAGAAAGCTCTGATGCTCTTGGTTTTGGCTTTCGCTGCGGGTTTTTAGGCCTGCTTCATATGGACGTCTTTCGTCAGCGTCTCTCCCAGGAATATGACCTGGAAATTATCACCACTTCTCCAACGGTACCCTATAAAGTTCTGTTGACTGATGGAACTTCGGTAATCGTTGATAACCCATCAAAATTCCCTGATGCGGGTAGGATCTCAGAGGTGCAGGAGCCGATCGTGAAAGCAACGATCATTACCCCTAAAGAATATATGGGTGGCCTTTTAAAGCTGTGCCAAGAGAGGCGTGGTATCCAGCAAAATATGACTTATTTAGATGAATATCGTGTGATTTTGACCTATTTACTTCCCCTCAACGAGATTGTTACCGATTTTTATGATAAACTAAAATCACTGAGTGCCGGCTATGCAAGCTTTGACTATGAAGAGGCAGATCTTGTCACTTCCAAACTGGTAAAGATGAACGTACTTCTCAATGGTAACCCGGTTGATGCCCTCTCGGTGATTGTACACCGAGATAAAGCGCATTCCGTTGGTAAACAACTAGCCGAGAAGCTCAAAGAAGTTATACATCGCCAGCTATTTGAAGTAGCAATTCAGGCTGCCATTGGCTCAAAAGTTATTGCACGTGAAACAGTCAGGGCACTGAGAAAAAATGTTACCGCTAAGTGTTATGGTGGTGATATATCGCGTAAGCGAAAACTGCTTGAAAAACAAAAAGCAGGAAAGAAGAAAATGAAACAAGTGGGAAATGTTGAAATACCACAAGAAGCTTTCCTGACCATACTAAAAACGTAGGTAGCGTTATGAAGAGAAAAAAGGGATATTTCTCTATATCAGCTGTTGCAAAGATGTTTTCGGTCCATCAGCAAACTATTCGTCTCTATGAAAAAGAGGGACTTATTTCACCGAAACGCTCTGCCGGTAATACCCGCTTATTTTCCGAAGACGATGTCGATCGTCTTGAAGAAATTATCTACCTCACCCATAAAGTAGGTGTTAACCTCGCGGGTGTTGAAATGATAATGCGCTTGCAAAAGAAAGTAAGTAAGCTGCAGCAGGAAATGAATAAACTCTTTGATCAGACACAAGGCGACCTCGAGGCAGATAGTAATGCCTATAAACAAACGATACGAGAAGAAGTTAAAAAGCTTCAAACGTTTAAGAAAGATACGGCTATTAGTACCGAGCCCATCGATGAAGATGAGGAAACGGATACTGATAAGCCCTCATCGAATGAAGATAAAAAGAACGCAGCATCAGATGACTGGGACATAGACTATGACGTCTAACTGATCTGCTCAAGCTATAAGGAGTGCATCATGTTTTGGAACCAAATTAAAACGGCTATACTCTTAGCCTCTCTTAGTGGCCTATTATTACTCTTTGGGTACTGGATAGGCGGTAATGATGGTATATACTTTGCCTTCATTCTTTCTCTTATCATGAACTTTGTTACCTATTTCTACTCAGATAAGATTGTACTACGCATGTATGGCGCCCAGCCACTACATGAAGAGCAATACGACTTTGTCTATGACATGGTGCGTGAGATTGCACAGACTATGGACATGCCTATGCCAAAACTGTGGTACCTGCCTACTGATATGGCAAACGCGTTTGCTACGGGTAGAAACCCTAAGCATGCATCGGTTGCTGTTACCAAGGGAATTTTAGACTTACTTGATCATCATGAGCTTCGTGGCGTACTTGCCCATGAGCTCTCACACGTGAAAAACCGTGATATCTTGGTTGGCACCATTGCTGCTACGATTGCGACAGCCATTGGTTATCTCGCACATATGCTTCGCTGGTCGGTCATTTTAGGTGGTCGTGGTAGTCGGGACAGGGGAAATGGATTTGGCGCGATTCTCGTGGCTATTTTGATGCCCATAGCTGCTATGTTGATACAGCTTGCTATCTCTCGTTCGCGGGAATATTTAGCTGATGAGACGGGAGCTGAGACGGTACATGATCCACTCTCACTTGCATCAGCACTTGAGAAGCTTCATCATCAGGCAAAGACTCAAAAGCTTCAGCCGCAGTCACCTGCGCATGCAAGCTCTGCAAGTCTCTTTATTGTCTTTCCATTTTCTGGTACGGGATGGTTATCCCTGTTTTCTACTCATCCACCAATGGAGAAACGTGTTGCGCGGCTGAGGAAGATGGCACGTTAATATAATCTATCGAAGATCATAGGGCCAAATATCAACTCCACTTTTAAGAATATACTTAGAACGATCTTCTTTCGCTCTTATTACTTCGAAGGATTCTACCTCTATAAAGTCCGCTTCGCCTTTATCAGTCTTAATAAAATTCACCGATGGATTTATCTCTAACCTGGCGTCATATAAATATGCCTTTTTGAACGTAGCCCCATCTAAGGGTGATTTATCTTTGAACCATACACCCTCAAGGTCCGTATCCTCAAAATGAGCTTTCCTAAAGTCTGAGTGAATGCTTTTAACCCCATCCATGGTAGCTTTATTAAATTTTGCATTATAAAAATTACAGAAGAAGAAATCTATGTTATCTAATTTGAGATCTGATAAGTCTTGGTCGCTCACATCAAGATAATAAATTGATATCTTAACCAGGCCGTCGATTTTATCGGATTTGAAGATAACTCTCTCATTTTTGTTGAGGGCGCGTAATTTATCAAGACTTTCCTGCGTCCAGGGTGACATGCCACTATAGCTTCCAAGAAGCATGAGGAGTAATGCATATATACTTATTCTTTTCATAGATAACCCTTTCGTATTGTCATCTGATCTTACTTCATTAAATGAACATGCATTTTGTTCTATTAGCATTCTAAACTATTTAATGTTCAGTTTGCAATAAAATTATAAATGAAATTTAAGAGGGCCTTGAGATAGATTTATTGTAACTCGGTTAGATTTTCATCTTTGTTACTTTGGAAAAGCGTGTTAGCTCGTCTGAGAAAGATAGCACAATAAAAAGTAGTTTATTAATCCGATGGCCATTTCCCGGGGTCGGGCCAGATCATCCTATATTTTTCATTCTCTCTTCTTGTTTTTTCATTCTGATATTCTATTCGCATTCTTATGATTTCGCCGTATGACTCTACTATCTTTACTTCTGTCTCAGTTAGATCAGCATCAGTGATATTCAT
>SDBT01019911.1_pt1 | contig 10504 bp, 12 predicted proteins | sample 2277101 | NCBI WGS metagenome assembly SDBT01 (sample SAMN10404973, study PRJNA504765) | marine sediment metagenome | isolation source: marine sediment core GS10_PC15, 103 cmbsf | place: Arctic Ocean: Southern Knipovich Ridge | collected 2010
GGATTTAACTATTCTGGAAAGGATTAACCTAACAACAAATCAAATAAGCGATATCAGCGCTTTGTCTGGGTTAGCGAATCTTTATGAAATTATTCTAGATGATAATCAAATAAGCGACATTTTACCACTAGTGCAAAATCAAGAGATCGCTACAAATGATCGTGTTGAATTAAGGAGCAATCCATTAAGTGAAATTTCAATTAACACTTATATTCCACAATTACAAGCAAGAGGGGTGGATATAGTTTATTAATATTGTCTAAACGCTTAGTGTATACCCACCCATCCCATTGGTAGGCAGGGGGTGTTTATTATAGATAAATCACTCTTGCGCACCACAGGGTAAAAATATACTCTAAATAGAGTATTATCATCCGATTATTGTTAATAACTACGATATTCTTGTAGTTTATAGCATATCAAATGAGTAGTTAATGTTGTCTTAATTGGTGTTCTAATATCTTAATAGATATGAGAAAATAATTATGAATGAACATAATTCTATTAAATTAAAAATTTTGAAAATTCTTAATGAATTTAGAATAAGTGATGGACAATTCGCTTGTAAAGACCTTAGAGAAGTTGCTAACACATTGTCCATTGATTTTGATAAGTTTATAAAATTATATGTCAGTGAATTAGATACTGAAAGTTGCATACTTATGGATGCTGCAGCGTATGCATCTATTGAACCTAAAGGAATATCAATTGTTGAACAAGATAGTCCGTTCTATGATGAATACAGAAATCCGGAATTGAAGAATATCAATATTAACGCCCCTGTTACAAATAGCAATATTATTCAGGGTAACGATAATTCTATAAAAATTACTAATCAGTATTTTGATTATATTATTAAAGAGATAGAAAAATCAAATCTTCAACCACCAGAAAAAACTAAATGGCTAAAACGAATAAAAGATATTAGCTCTCATCCAATTGTTTCTCAAATGTTCCTAAAAGGTCTTGATTTCTTATCGGAAACATAATGTTTGATACTTTAATCAAGAATTTAGAAACTACACACCTAGCATTATTGGTATATGTTGTTTTATTTATTGCACCAATCCTATCAAGTATTATTTTTGCTTTATCCTTAATATTTCTTTGGATTAACTTGATAATATTTCCATTAATATCATCACGATTAAAACAATCCTACAAAGTATATTTTTTAGGAATCGATTTAGGTAAGCGAGGATTTTCTATTGGAAAGTTAATTAATCAAATTCAAAAATTAGTTGCAGATTTTTCTAACATAAAACTGTTAGAAAAAGTAAATATTCACTCAATTCAAAAAAAGATTACTAATTGGTATTTAGATTGGGTTAGCGGTGTTTTTCGTGTTGTAAAAAACTTATTTAAAGAAAGCAAAAATCAGAGTGACACTAATTTGGAAGATTTTGGAATTGTTAAAAATATTGTTTATTATATAATTGGACTTCTAATGTCAACATTAATGATTTCCATTTTTATCATACTAACTTGTTTTCCGGTAATCATTCTGGCAATTCTAATATATAGGATAATTTAATCAAAACTAATTGGAAAAGTTTTGGCTTTAAAAAACTTCACAATATATAGTGGATATAAAAACTTATGACAATTCAAGAATATATAAAAAAGGTTAGTGAGAGGTATAAAACTAGGGAATGCCACTGAACACTCATACAGAGGTGATTTAGAGCGGTTAATAAGCAGTATAGTAACAGATGTGGTTGTTACTAATGAGCCATCAAGGATCGACTGTGGCGCACCGGATTATATTATCACAAAGAATAAAATTCCAATCGGATATATTGAAGCAAAGGATATTGGTGATTCTGATCTATATGGTAAAAAAGCAAATAAGGAACAATTTGACAGATATAAGAAATCACTAAACAATTTAATTATAACTGATTATTTAGACTTTCAATTATTCTTAGATGGGAAGTTGGTTACATCGGTTAAAATCGCTGAAATTAACGGCGGTAAGATTGTTCCAATTAGTGAAAACTTTGAGCAATTCACGGATTTAATCACGGAATTTTGTACTTATGTAGGACAGACTATTAAGTCTGCTAGCAAACTATCTAAAATGATGGCTAGCAAGGCAAAGATGCTTGAAAGCGTGATCGAGCAAGCAGTAACAAGTGATGAGGATAACGAAGCTGACAGTACGCTTAAAGAGCAGATGAAAGCGTTTAAGGAAGTATTGATACACGATATTAAACCAAGCGAATTTGCCGATATATACGCACAAACAATCGCTTATGGTATGTTCGCGGCAAGGTTACACGATCCTACTTTGGAAGATTTTAGCAGACAAGAAGCGGCGGCGTTAATACCGCAGTCCAATCCGTTTTTAAGGAAGTTGTTCCAATATATAGCCGGATACGATCTTGACGATAGAATAAGTTGGATAGTAGATGCATTAGCTGATGTATTTAAATATACCGATGTAGCAGAGTTATTAAAGGATTTTGGCTCTGCGACACAGCAGAATGATCCGATGATCCATTTCTATGAAACATTCTTGGCAGAGTACAATCCTAAGTTAAGAAAAAAAAGAGGGGTTTATTATACACCGGAGCCGATAGTTAATTTTATTGTGCGAGCGGTAGATGACATCTTGAAAAGCGAATTTGGATTAAGCAAAGGATTAGCAGATACATCGACTACGACAATAAAATTGGATACGCAAACACCGGACAAGAAATCGCCAAGCGGTTATAAGCAAGTAAAACAGAAAGTGCATAAGGTTCAGATACTTGATCCGGCAGTTGGTACAGGAACATTCTTGACAGAAATAATAAAACACATATATAAAGGATTTGAGGGGCAACAAGGAATATGGAGTAAATATGTAGAGGATCATTTAATACCAAGATTACACGGATTTGAGATATTGATGGCAAGCTACTCGATGGCGCACCTTAAACTTGAATTGCTATTACAGCAAACCGGATATAAACCGACGAAACAACAGAGATTAAGAATATATCTAACTAATTCATTGGAAAAGCAACATCCGGATATGGAAGCTCGATTTGCTAATTGGTTAAGTATAGAAGCAAATGAAGCGAACCATATTAAGCGAGATTCGCCGGTTATGGTTATATTAGGCAATCCACCGTATTCTGTAAGTAGTAGAAACAAAGGGAAATGGATACAAAAATTATTATCAGACTATAAAAAAGATTTAAATGAGCGAAAAATTAATATTGATGATGATTATATAAAATTTATCAGATATGGACAGCATTATATTGATAAAAACGGTGAGGGTATATTAGCATATATCTCAAATAATAGTTTTATTGATGGAATTACTCATAGGCAAATGCGTAAACATTTATTAGAAACTTTTGATAAGATATATATTATTGATCTTCACGGAAATTCAAACAAGAAAGAAAAATCACCGGATGGCTCAAAGGATGAAAACGTATTTGATATACAGCAAGGTGTATCAATAAGTCTATTTATTAAAAATGGAAAAACTAAAAAACAAATATATCACTATGATTGTTTTGGTTCACGCCTCGATAAATATTCTTTTTTATTTAATAATTCAATTTCCAATATTAGTTGGTCAAAAGTTATTAAGGATTCAAAATATCAGTTCTTTACAGCAAAAAATATTGATATAAATAGTGACTATACTAATTACATCAGCACAATAGACCTTTTTAAGTTGTATAATTCAGGTATACAAACAAAAAGAGATAAAATAAATATTAATTTTACAGAGAGTGATGCTATTGACATTCTAAATGATTTTAAAAATTTAGATGAAGTTGAACTAATCAATAAATATCAATTACCTAAAGATGGTAGGGATTGGAAAATAAATTTAGCAAAAATGGATGCTTTGAGTAAAAATCTTTTAGTCTATCAAGAACAATATCGACCATTTGATTATCGTTACAGTTTTTACACGGGCAATAGTAAGGGTATGGTTGCTTATCCTAGAAAAATTGTTTCTGAACATATAATACAGAAAGATAATTACGCAATCTGTTTGATGAGACAGTTTTTTCAAGATTCTGATTATTCACACATATTAGCATCTAATGTAATGGTGGATGAAAGAACAATGTATAGTAATCGTGGTGGTACTTATATTTTTCCGCTATATACATATAATCAAAGTAGTGAACAACTTACTATAGATGATCGAGTAGTGCGTGAGCACAACCTAAACGAAGAATTGGTTAGTGAGATTGCTGAAAAGTTAGGATTATCATTTACATCTGAAAAAGAAAAGTCCACAAATAAATTTGCACCGATAGATATTTTGGATTATATCTATGCAGTACTGCATTCACCTATATATCGAGATATATATAAAGAGTTCCTAAAAATTGATTTTCCAAGAGTGCCATATCCTACGGATAAAAAGACATTTTGGAAATTAGTTAAAATTGGTAGTGAGATTAGGCAGATACATTTATTGGAATCAGCGAAAGTAGAAAAGTACATAACTACTTATCCGGTAGATGGTGATAATACCGTTACGCGCAAATTAACGACAGCAAGTCCGGGTTTTGAACTTACCAATGAAAAAAAGGATTTAGGCAAGGTATGGATAAATGATAAGCAGTATTTTGATAAGGTACCGCAAACCGCGTGGAACTTCTATATAGGCGGTTACCAACCGGCACAGAAGTGGCTAAAAGACCGAAAAGATAGAGAATTGAGCGTGGATGATGTTGCTCATTATCAAAAGATAATTGTCGCTCTAACTGAAACCGATAAGTTGATGAAAGAGGTTGATAAGGTGGGGGTTGAGTGGTAAAGATTTATTAAGGCAAAGTAAATGGACATAAGTGAGGTTAAAAGAGAAATAAAAATCTGTAAAAAGAGTCTTCAAATAGTTCAAAAATATCATAGTGAAGCTAAAGATGAAATAGAATTAAGTGAACACACAAGAGAGTTAATATTATATATATTAGGCGGCAGATCAATTACTTTATGTCATACTGCATTGTTTCTGTTAGATTCAAGTAGATTGTCAGGATATGGCGCCATTATAAGATTGATACACGAAACAAACAATGCAATATTTTATTTCAGCGGAATAGAAGATGATAATAAAAATATTAGTCGGTGGTTTGAAAATAAAATTATTTCAGCAAGTGATCTAAGAAAAAGCATTATTCAAGCCTCAGAGGGAGTTCCTGAATTAGACTCAGAAGAAGTAAAAAACTTACTGATAGAAGTCTATTTAGGAGGTTCTGAATATGTTCATCCAACATTTGGAATATCAAAAATGAATTTAAATGAACAAACTAAAGTTTTTGATTATGAATGGTTAGATTATCAAAATAAAGATATATCAATATTCATTTCGATTTCACAAGCAATTATAAAAATGCTTAGAACATTTTTGTTACCTAAGAATATTTATGAAATTGATGAACAAAGAAATCAAGTTATAAATGATCAAATATCCATACTAGATGCACTTGAAATATGATATTATGAACGATTTTATTGAAGCAATGATTCGTGGACACGATAAGACAGAATACCAGTGGATAAGTGGTGAATGCAAAGATAAGTGCTATATATGTGATTCCAACAATAATACAGCTAAACCAATGCAAGTATGGCTCGCGGAGGGTTTACCGCAAGTAGTTACAACGACCAAATACCACGTTTGCGGTGATGATTGTAGTTGTAGGTTGGAAAAAGTTTAATGTAGCGGATTAGATAGAAATGCAAATTAAAAATATATTAACTACATTACTTAATAAACCTAATTAATTGGCAATATCCATTATCCGTTTGTAAAATTTCAAAACCATTACTTTCATAAAATCTTATTAGAGAAGGTATGTCTTGGCATTCTACTAATGCAATTCTACCACCAATCATTTTTTTAATTTCGTAAACTACAAAAATCGCATTGGCAAGCAATGTTTTGCCATCAATTTCACTTTCATAGTTACTATTTTTTCCTAATTGACCAATTAATATTGCTGATAAATTTCTTTCTTTGCATCCTAATCCTTGAATATTCTTTACTCTATTTTTTGAAACAGTATCAGACAGGATAAGATTTTTCATAGAGATTGTAAAGAATCCTAATAGCCGTAAGTCATATTTCATTGTTTTATCTACCAATAGATATGTCCTACTAATAGAAGATTTTTGGAAAGGTATAGCTTTATTTTTTATAAATTGTTCAATTTCTTTATCACGAGTACAGGAGTACGTATTTAGAAATTTTTGTATTTTTACAAGTGGTTGTATCTTCAGGAGTTCTTCAAGTGAGAGAAGTACTGTTTCGATAAGGATAGACCTTTTGCTAATGATTTATTTACATTAATTTTTGGATATACTTCTGTTTTTCCTTCATCTTTTTCAGAAAGGACTTTTTCTAATCGTTTTGCTGTTTCGTCATCAGAAATGACGAAAACTTTTGTAAATGATGCTGTAGCCATTATTATATCTTTTATTTAACTTGTATCAAATTTACGCACTATTATATAAAAAGTTGCATATAAATATGTAACATAGAGTAAAGTACAAAGTCTTGTTTTCTGCACTATTTGTATACAAAACAAGATTTCAAGTACGTACGATTTACAGCACAAAATATCTTAATATTTATAATAATATAATCCTGTAAGTATCGCTATATGTTAATATACTGTGATATTGTTGATAGTTGCTATTGACTGAATATTGTCATTACATATATAAACATACCACTAACATGCGCGCGGGCGCGAAAATTTGTAACTATTGAGAAAATCGTCTATTTAATTCATAAAGAAGAACAAATGTGGCAAGCGGTGTTTACGTAATAATATATATTAAAGTGTAACACAGTTTGTCTTGTTTTTTGCAATATTTGATAGAAAACAAGATAAACACTTCGCTAATATAAAGCACAAATAATCCTAATATCTTTAATATTCAAAGCCTAGTAAGTATTAACTAACTAATAACTTACGTGGGATTTGAGTGATAGTATTGTGTGGTTCAAATAGTAATTACATATGCATATATACCATCGATACGGGCGGGGGATGTGGATTGAAAAATGTATTAATTAAACCGTGTGAAATAGATACTCTTAAAATTTTATTCTGATTAATTTCCAACAAAGCCAATTATAATCAAATTTATGCATATTGAATCAGTATTAAATAAATGGAAATTCTAGAACTAGCAAAGTATTGGTATTATAGACATATCGATAATTTTTCTGAAAAGAATATTAGTAAATATAAGAAACTCGATGACAAGATAAATAGGCTAGAGATGTATTTAAAAGATAGTCCATTTAATCTAAAAAATGGATTATGTATAAAAGATAAAGTTCTTTTACGCTTACAAGCATCATTTTATTATGGCAAAGATTTTAAAGATTATATTAAGGAATTGAAAACCGGCGTATTCAAAATAATATGGGATAAAGAACCGGATAGATTAACGTGGAATAAATATTTTGCTAAGAATCCTACCGATGATAATAAAATAGATTATGCTGCACACAAAAGAATACATTCTTACAACAGCAATGCTAAGTATAGCATAGTTGAGATGATTGGGGATAGCAATACGGAAGATAAAATTGATGAGATTACATTTAACAACGAACTTCGCAGTATTCATATTATTGAAAATAAAAATCTTGAAATCGTAGATATAATTCCAAGTATCGAATACTTCGCTGAAACATACGCGTTTTATTTTGAATCCAAAGGCACCGGAACTATACGTACTGAACAAAACCAAGAAATATTAGATGACCTAGAGTTATTACTGAAAAAAATAGAGCCATCACTAAAGATGGAATTTGAAGAGTTTATATTTTCAATTGGCATTAATAGTGAAGATGCTATTTCTTTGAGAGGGGTATCTAATCAAAAAGAGGATACACGCCAAACAAAGAAATCACAAAATACCGATGATAGTATGTCTAATAAATATGGATATTCATATAAGGAATGGGTTAATCTAAAAAAACAGCACCAAGTTGAAATACTTGCGGATTTAGCTAGAAAAGATTTAGTGAATAATCAAAATGATTGGTGGAACAATTTTAAAACTGAATTTCCGGATGGTTACTCGACAGAACTTGGTCGATATAGAGACAAGTTAAAGAAAAAAGATAGACACCTACGATTTAAAATTAACGGTCTAATTTTTTATAAAGGAAAAGAGTAATATTGCTAACAACACTGACAAAAGTGTAAGCAAACTCTTACATCGCAATTTTTATCCTCATAAAATTATAAGTACTTTGTAAGTAGTTAATAAAATTTCTAATTCTTTTTATTATCGCATATTAAATATAAGGAAAATATATGCGAGACATAAAACAATTCACCAAAAAACAATTAGTTGCGCTCACGAACGCGCAGCCATATACGATTGATTACCTATATAGGTGTAATCGATTACCAATCATTAAAGAATCTAGCGGTTCCGGGTATCCTGTGGTATTCCATCCGGATTGTATTGAGATTGTAAAAGAGCATCTTCGAAAACATCTCTAAATAAAAGCTAACTATTTGGATTATTTAACTCTATTCCAAAAATATGTACCGAATCTTAAAAAAGGTTCCGGTTATCAATGGCGTGGAAATTGTCCAATTATACCGGAAAAAACACCACAGGATAACGCATTCTGCGTAGAGATGGATACCGGTAGATACTACTGTCATAGTTGTGGTGCAAAAGGTAATGCCATAACGTTAGCTATACATTTTGGCGAAAGTACTTATGCCTATCATAATAACAATAATCTAAGCGGCTATCAAAAACTTGAAATAGATAATGTATTCAAATATCACAAACAACTATTAGATAATCTTGAAGGTGCGCCGGGGTCTTGGAATGTTAAATATATTAAATTATTGAAAGTAGGTTGGAATATTGATAAAGAGAATTTTGTCTTTCCGATATATGATGAAAAAAATGAGATAACAAATGTCAAACATCATCACGACATACAGTTTAAAGGTGCTGAAACAACATTATATCCACTTCAATTATTAAGTAAATATGATGATTCTTACATAATAATTGTCGAGGGGGAAAAGGATACAATCACGCTACTATCGCAAGGGCTGCAAGCGGTAACATCGACCGGTGGCTCAAAAGCTGTTCCTAATGATATATTACAATTATTAAGATTTAAGAGAATTTATATCTGCCTCGATAATGATGATCCGGGTGATGTCGGAACTGATCTGTGGATTAAGAAGATTAGAGAATTAAAACTAAAAAGTTATATCAGAGTTTGCGATTTATCTCGGTTTGTAGATGAGGGTGGTGATGTAACGGATTATTTCAGTATTGAGGACAAATCTCAACAAACATTTAAGGAAGAAATTCTAGATCGTTCATGGTGGGGTAAAATGCCGGGAACCGATGTACCGGATTATTTGAGAAACGTTATGTTATCTGATGAAATGTGCAAACTCTCTATGAGAGACCAAGTTGTACTTTTTAATTTGATTATCAGAGCGACAAGATATCGTGTTAAAATTGAAAATCTTAATGGAATGCGAGTTCCTATGAAGCCAGGTGAATATGTTAAATCTTATGGAAAATTAGCCAAACTATGTGGTAAGAATATGACTGCTACAATGGTTGATGATGCAACTACTAAACTTGAATCACTGGGATTAATCCGGAAAGAAAATCTCAAAAGGAAAAGGGGAATGAAGTTTTCTATAAATAATTGGATCGATGAAAATGGTCATAGTGAAAGTCATAGTGATTTAGATAAAACGGGCATACAGAATATTAAGTTTTTATCGTCGGAAGAATTAATTGACAAACTTAACAATGGTCATAGTGAATAAGGAAAAGTGGTTATGGTGAATGGTCAGCATAAATATGTTTTGTTTTTCAAGGGTGAAAGTTTAACTAAGTACATAGTTAAGATATATTAAGAGTTTTAATGACTAAAAATAGATTAATTAGAACACCAATTAAAACAATCAGAAAAAAATGTCTTGATTGCGCCGGCGGACAGTATAAGCAAGTGAGATTATGCAATGCATTAAGTTGTCCATTATATCCATACAGAATGGGCAAAAGACCTAATCAATCGACACTTGAATCATTAAAACAATATTATGAAGAAAAGTAGTGAGCTAGGTGTGTAGTTATGATCAAGAAAAGGATTCTACATATAAAAGAATGATGTAAAAATGAATACTTTTTATACACCAACTGAAATTTCGAAAATGTTAAAGGTACATTATCAGAAAATATTAGAACTAATAGCACTTGGTAAGCTTGAAGCATACAAAATCGATGGTAGTTATCGAATATCATCTTATTCATTAAATAAATATTTATTATCAGTAAAGGTGAAATCATATTGGAAAAAGTAATTAATAATTGTGTTACAAATAAAGATGCCGTAACTTCTAACGAAATGGGACGAGGAAGACCTAAACAAGAACCAACAAGACTTAGATCAATTAGATTGCCGGAAAGATTATGGGTATTAGTGGATAGGACGGTAAAAAACAATTACCGAAGT
>SDBT01019912.1_pt1 | contig 10504 bp, 6 predicted proteins | sample 2277101 | NCBI WGS metagenome assembly SDBT01 (sample SAMN10404973, study PRJNA504765) | marine sediment metagenome | isolation source: marine sediment core GS10_PC15, 103 cmbsf | place: Arctic Ocean: Southern Knipovich Ridge | collected 2010
AGGTTTAAAAATCCATTATCGGCATTTACTTCAAAAATTGCAATGCTGTTGTGACCCCGGTTGGATGCATAGACAAACTTGCCATCCGAAGAGATATGTATATCGGCGGTTGTATTGGGTTCAGAATAACCAATGGGTAAAGTGGAAACGGAAACGCCCTTATTGTAGTTACCATCATCAGATTTTTGCACCAATGTTACCGTGCAATCCAGTTCATTCAACACATAGATCCAGTGTCCGTTTGGATGAATCACCAAGTGACGCGGTCCGGCTCCCGGTTCCATCGCCAATGTCTGAGGATCGGAGGGGATTAATTTTTGCAGCCTGGTATCCAACTTTGAAAACCAAAGGTCGTTCGTTCCCAGATCAACGGCAATAATAGTATTATCAGCAGGTTCGAACCAGGCCGAATGGGCATGCGGTCCTTGTTGATTTTTATGTGTACTACTTCCGCTATGAGTCTGCACATCCAGTAATGGGCTCAATTCTCCATTTTTATTCAACCTTAACAAACCCATATTACCTCCCGTCCAGTTGGTTGCTATTACAAATCCCATTTCATTTACCGCTATAAAACAAGGATGGGCCCCGCCGGATGAACGCCGGCTTATTAATGCCAGACTATCGTCTATAATTAAAAAAGACTCCACGGTACCGACACCATCATTGTTGATTTCATTAACGGCAAGTAGATATTTCTTATCGGCACTCATTGCCAAGAAAGCCGGATTTTCGGATATCGCCACTAAACCAATTCGTTTCAAAGAACCGTCTTTCTGCAGTAAATACTTGTAGATGCCTTTGCTTTCTTTATTCGTATAGGTACCCACATAGAATGAAGTGGTGTTGTTTTCCTGCCTTGTATCATCTTTATTCATCTGGCAACCTGTTAGTAATAAGAGAACTATAATGGATTTTAAGATTTTCATTGCATGTCCTTATGATTAAATTAACTTATCAACAATTGTGCACCATCTAATAAATAATTCATATCGACTTTTAATACTGATTCATATAAGAGGAGGAATCATTCATTTCATATTCTGTCAATTTCGACCATGCCTGCCAACTTAAGATTCTATGCGTATTCTGTCTTTCTCTGAAATGTCGAACACCTCGCAGTCATTGGCGTAGGTACGTTCCGGCAGAACGATTAGGACATTAGCCGCTCGATCGTTCACGGTAAACGGTGCGTGATGCCATACACCGGGGCGGATTACCACCATTGTCCCTTTAGGAATCCGGAAGACGATAATTTTGTCTACGGGAACGCAGCCATCAGCAGCAGTGGCTACTGCAACATGAATCAGGATGTCGTTATCAATAGGCAAGATTCCCTCAGCGGTTTGTGTATGATACTCCGTTACATCGACAATCATGTCTCGCTTTTCGATGCGACACGTTGAGAAGGACGCCGAACCAGATGTTCTCAAATCCTGCTGAACCATATCTCTGAAAAACTCGATTGGAGGGGAGCCCAGTTTCTCAGAAGTCGGATCAATAAGGTTTGCGTATGTTCCATACGGAAGGAAATCCTCGACCGTCAATTCTCTGCTCTTTACTGTTCGCATGTTATTTTCTCCTTTTTTGCTGTAAGCACTCGGTACCTAACCCATAAACCACACGGATAGTACTAACTTCAGGATTTTGGGGAAAGCGACTACTCCCCCACTTTGTATAGATGCGTCTTCGTACGCAGAATAAGTGAATTGCCCTTAATCGCAGGTGATGCCATGAATCCTTCGTTAAGTACATTTGAGGACAGAACTTTGCATGCTCTTCCCTCCGAGAGAACAGTTGTTTCTCCCTTTTTATTGCTAAAATAGATCCGTCCATTTGCATAAACAGGGGATGCACCAAAGCGACCTTCCAGTTTTTCCTGCCAGATAAATTGACCAGTCTTGGCATCAATACAGGATAATTTACCTCGGTCATTGACCATGTAAATCAAACCATTCTTGATAATTGGTGATGATTCAATGGGCACCCGCTCTTTAATCTTCCAGACCACATGGCTTTCTGTGACGTCTCCGTGGCCTGTGGGACGCACGGCCCATAATTCAGGCGATTGTTTCTGGAGTCCTGTGATGATATAGACAAGTTCCCCATCCCAAATCGGACAGGAGATTGTAGAATCCGTACCGTAATAAATGGACCAGATTTCCTCACCGGTCAGCGGGTCATAAGCGTGACAGGTCTGCGCGCCAACACTGATCAGCTGATCTTTTCCGTCAACCTGAATGATAATCGGAGTGGAATACCCCTTTCGATAAAGAGGGATAACCTTCTCATATTGCTCCTTGGGACGGTCTGTCTTCCAAACCGTTTCGCCGGTCTCTTTATCCAGAGCGACGACATACTGGACATCATTTCCTTCTATATGCAGGATCAATAGATTCTTATACAGAAAAGGTGAACTGGCAGGTCCCTGCACATGGTTGCAGTTCAGGTCGTCCCGCTTCCAAAGAATGTTGCCTGACTTTGTATCCAGACAGGCAGTGCCGTGGGTGCCGTAATGTACGTAGACCCGCCCCTCTTCAGTGACCGGTGTCGGTGTGGCATAACTGTTCAGATCATGTTTTCTCTGTGGATCTTTAACTTCAAATACCAGTTTATCGTGGATGATTTTACCGGATTTAAAATCTACACTGACTGCGTAAAGATTATGACCATCTTCCGTCGCGGTCGTCACCCAGATTTGATTTTCCCAGATAACCGGTGTAGACCACCCCTGATCATGAACCGGCGTCTTCCATTGGATGTTTTTTGATTCACTCCATTCGACAGGAAGGTCCCTGGTATCTGAAATCCCATCATTGGTCGGTCCCCGAAAGGATGGCCAGTTCTCACCTGCCGATACAACCTGACTTACCGCGAGAGTCTGTAAAATCCCGCAACACAGTGTAATCCATATACTTCTCATTATAACAGTCCTCCCTTAAATTTTTCACTATGGTTATCAACCGGTAGTGTCAATAATATTCAATTAAAATACCATTAAATACGATATAGTTGTTCTTTGAAACAATTCATATATAACGCTGAGACGCTGAGAACGCAGAGTTCTACTCTGCAGAACTCTGCGTTGAAATAGTATTTTATATTTTCAGTCCTTTTGGTCAGCCAGGTAGTGTAAAAAATAACCACAGAGAACACGGAGTTTTTCTCAGTGCCCTCTGTGGTTTTTAAATTCTTTCATTGTTGATCGGGTTATTCCTTCCCCGGTGGTTTAATCATCATAGCCTCAATGATCCCGGCAAACTCCTCATCGGATAGCCGGCCCTCCAGAAATAACCGGGAACCAGGTTTCAAGTGCCATACATATCCATTGGGTAGCTTGCCATTGCCGGTCGAAATCTCATTGAAATAGTTTCCAAAACCCCGTACACCATATAAAACAGCGACCTGATCCCAGCTGGATCGTCCCTTATATTCCTCGTCCCAATATCTGTAATAGGCCTCCCTGACCGGATTTTCAGCCGGTGCCTCCGAAAGTTTTGCACCGGTATGTATAGAACCGCCACGCTGGCTGATAACAAGAGGTGTGGGCCAGTTGCATAAGACATATGCCGTCTGACCTTGCAAATCATGACGTACCAGGTTGAAACCGTCATTGACGAGGCCGCCCATGACAACCAGCTCAACAACTTTTTTTTCGATAAGATCTGGATCAGCTATTAGAAGGTCGTATAAATTATTTAGAAAACCCACACTGATAATCGTCACAGACTTATCCGGTTGTTCACCTAGTACCTTTAGATAAACATCTAGAGCGTTGGGAGCGGTTTCACTGGTCAGGTCATGTGGGAATTCAGCAACATGATCCAGATATGGCGATTCATCCGGATCTTCCATATCTTTTTTATAGATCCCAACCGGTATCGTTCCACGGCCATACCAGGTATTTATCGCGTCTATGGCCGCAGCGCCGCTTGGATGCACTTCGTTGAAGCAAACAGCAAGAAGTTCCACTTCTCCACCGTCCGCCATGGCGTGCAGCGAAGCAATTGCACCAACATCATCTACATCCTTACACATGTCGGTTTCATAAATAACTTTCTTCGGCTGACCTGCCTTGGTTTCCTGAGCCCATAAATGCGAAAAAATCAACATGATGGCACATACAGCAAATAATAGATTTTTCATTTTAAGTCCCTTCGGTTAGTTAGGTGGTTTAAATAATATTGTTAATTTGGATTTAGGTCTTCACATGCAAATTCTAATCTAACGCAGAGTTGCAAAGTACGCTGAGCAGTATTCGTCTCTCGTAACGAGTTAATTTCTGCGACCTTGGCGTTGAAATCGTATTTAATATTTTCAGTCCCTGTCTAGAATGTTATATTTGAGATCAGCCTCTTCGGGACCAACAAAGCGGCTATAAATCGAGATATTTTTAATTTTACCAACCCAGTTTCTTTCCCCCGTAATTTCATCTCCGAAAATAAGCTGACTAGCTTCCCAATTACTAAAATTCCCTTTTACATCGCTACTCTGATAGACTAACTTGCCATTTAAATAACAACATAGATTGTCCGGATAATAGCTGATGACAATATGCATAGGCTCATCTGGGGTGATTTGGTAAACAGTCACTTGGGGATTCAAACCATTCACACCTGTTCGGGGCGTTCTCAATCGCATGACAATATTTTTACCCTCTTGGCCGAGTGTAAAATTCCGTCTATCGGAATCCATTGAAAACGATATAATTCGTGCTGGGCCTGCTTGATCCATTTTAGAAATCGTGATAACTCCTTCTATTGTCAGCTGGTTTGTTTTCTGACAGGCATTCAACAATTTATCGTTAACATCATTTGCCACAAAAGCACCTTTGCCGATCACCATTTCTCCAACTTCATTGATAGTCGCATCATCACGTGCTTCAATCCTGTTGGAATTCTTGTCATTTTGCCAGATAAATTGCATATCAGAAGTTGATCCTGGCCAGGCAGAGAATTCGTTCAGATTTTTTGGCGCTGGTGGCAACACACTAATTGCAAGGGCCGTTGATGCGGAAAGACCGCCGTCATCCGACACGGTGAGCGTAACAAGGTAGTGACCGAAATCTTTGTACGCATGCGAAGGACTCGAATCCAGTGATGTCGAACCATCACCAAAGTCCCATTGTTTTGTGAAATTAGCAGATGATTCAAAATTCACAGTGAGTGGTGCCGTACCTTGAATAACATCGGCTGATGCCAGGGCCTCAGGCCGTATTTTTTCTCCGGGAGCATAAGGCGTGAATCGATAAACTATATTTTCCTTTGGAGAGGCAAAGGTGTATTGGCCGGGCTGAGCGGTTCCGTATGGATTTTCTGTCATATCCCAGGTATCAATGGCATCAATTTTATAGGGTGTTTCACCAGCGAGATTCAAGCTGGTATTTCCGGAAGTTTGACCATAAGTAAGATATAATTTTCCAGGAATGCCCAGAACAAAATTACCTTTGTCATCCCCCATTGGTTTGAGTTCTTCAAACGGAGGTAATTTAGACATGAAATCTTTCAGATAAGCAATGCGTTCAGGACTTTTACCACGCAGAACGCCTCCCTTTGCCCACCAAAGTAGGTCATCAGGATGTAAATAGGTCTCACCATGACCGACATAGCATCCGCTCAGAGTACCCATCCAAAAATATTTCACCATCTGTTCCGGCGTGAGCTGCCCCCATCCATGTGGAATATTGCCTTCATATTTACATTCATCATAGATGACCGGCTTTTGAAATTCTTCACGAAAACGGATACCGGCAGCCATGTACGAGGTTTGAATACTTGCATGCGTGACCCAGGGTTTATTGTGATCGTACCAGCGACTGCCGTTATGGATACCGCGCAGGTGCTGATAAGGATCATTTTTTTGAATGATTTGAAAAAAGCGATCCCAGTCTGTTTCTTTTTTGTCAGGCATAAAATCAAACTCGTTAGCCAGCGACCACCACACATTGCGATAAGCCGACAACCGTGCTACAGCATATCGAATGTAACGGTCATCACTTTCATTGTTCATATATTCAAATCCCCAGCGATCATAAGTATGGTATAAAATAAGGTCAGCTTCGATACCCATCTTTTGTAAATCCAAAATCCGCTGTTCGAAATGCTGCCAGAATTCCGGATTGAATCGTGTAAAGTCCCACTCCTTCAACGGTTCGCCTTCAAAAGGATAGTAAACGGGTTCGTTTTGATTGTAAACATAATCTTTTGGAAAAATACACATACGCATCTTGTTAAATGGAGATTTCGCCAGTGTTTTCAGGGTTTTCTGCTCCATTTTATCCCCCTGATGTGCCCAGGCATAACAGGTCGTGCCAATTTGAAAGTATGGTGTTTCATCTTCATAGGCCAGATAATATGTATTTCGTACACGCACGGGGCCGTGGTTATTTTGCGAGGCCTCAGTGCAAGTAAATGTTCCTTTTTGGCCATGCAACTCACTTTTATTACTTTTAGTAACATAATTCCATTCACCAATCTTAGTTGGCATGAATCGAATTTTGTAAACACCATTCCCATCATAAAAACCTTCAGGATGATATTTATTACTACCGTTACTAAACTCGGCAGATAAGCTCACCTCAGTGAACGGATTGCCTTCGGACGGGCCATCAAATGTTAATTCAAAGACATCCCATTTTTCTACAGGTGCAGCAGCGACAACTGCAAAAAAATTTAAGGCCAATATTAAAAACACATATTTTTTCACAACAGAAGTCTCCTTTTGACACAACCTTCATCGAGTTTCATCATTGTATGTTTGCCAAATATTACTCATATAAATCTTCTTAAGGAGTTTAATACGGATTTGCTGGAATTAAAATAGCAAGCTAAAATATCGCCCTGTCAATTACAAGCGAAAAATGGATTTTTGGAAATCAACATATCATCAATTACCCTAAAACTTTCGTTTTCTGTTCAAAAACATGAAATCCAGAGACACTTTCCTTTGATTTTTCTTACAATACTTCTTGATCAGTTAATTTCAATTTTTGGAGTTCATTGAGTTGTCATCTTGTGAAATAAGTAACTTCTTTGCAAAACTCAAGTTCGCAAAAGCGGTCGGAACTTATGCCAAAGAACTAAAGAAAATTCAAAAGCAGAATTTTCTTATCCTCGATGACTTTGACTTGCATCCCCTTGACGAGAAAAGTAAATTGCTCCGGCTTGAGCTCCTCGAGGACAGATACAACGAAAAATCAACACTGATAAGTTCACAATTGCCAACAACAAAATGGCATGACATCATCGACAATCCGACAGTCGCTGATGCTATTTGTGACCGGCTTATTCATAATACGCATCGCATTGAACTAGAAGGTGATTCCATGAGAAAAATGCTCATGTCTGTCCACTCTGATAAAACAAATCAAAAGATGAATATAAAGAATTTAGTCAGTCGTTAATAATAGATAGGTCTAGCTTTGTCAAACTTTATGGGAAATTGGAAAATTAACAGAAAAGCTTTGTATGTCATCATCTTCCTATCTGGAATGAGTGCTCTTTATTATGAAATTATATGGCTCAGACTTCTTACTCTTTTTTTCGGTGTTAGTAGTTTTGCTGTTTCAACTATAGTTGGGACGTTTATGGCTGGTATAGCATTAGGGAGTTATATTTTTGGAAATGTATCTGAAAAGAAAGAGAATGTTATAAAAATTTATGCTTATCTCGAGTTGTTCATAGGTTTGAGCTCGCTGGTTGTTTTTTTGATACTGAGTAATACGACATTTCTTCATGAAATTTATTACCATTTTTACAATAACACTTCTTTTTTCGGATTGTCTTTTGTTAGGCTGGCATTGGCGATTCTTTTGCTGTTGATTCCGTCTACCTTGATAGGTGGAACCATTCCGCTTGTCAGTAAATATCTTATAAGAAAGGAAGATGCGGTTGGAAAAGATTTTAGTAAAATCTATTACATCAACACGTTCGGCGCACTAACAGGGACTGTGTTGGTTAGTTTCTTTTTTGTGAGGTATTTTGGAGTTAATTATAGTTTTTTCTCTGCTTTTTTAATTAATATTTTGATTTTTCTTTTTGTTTCCATGTTTTCAGTTAAGGAATCAGAAAATGGATTAAGTAGAGAAAGTGTGGAGAACGTGAGAACCAGAGACGGTATACTTTTCGTTGCCGCCGTTATCGGTTTCATACATATTGGATATGAAGTTTTGTGGGTAAGGGTTTTTAGCATTATTACCTCTGGAACAACATATGTTTTCGCACTTGTGCTCTCTGGGTTCTTGCTTGGTTTTATGTTGGGGGGTTATTTCATATCAAAAAGGATTGACAGTTTGGAGAGACCCTTTAAGACTCTTGTTTATATCGAAGTGTTTATCTCTTTTTTTGGGGCGTTGATTTTATTTCTGCTTCCGAGTTTAGATAGACTTAGTGATGTATTTCGATCCGATCCATTGTTTATCCTCTGGTCTGAATTAGCAATTCCGTTCATCTTTTCATTGATTCCTTCGGTTTTTATGGGGGCTGCTTTTCCATTGATATTAAAGATATATTCCTGTGATGGTGAGCGCATGGGTAAGAAAACCGGGAATATTTATTTTTCTAACACAATCGGGACCATATTAGGAAGCTTAATTGTTGGATTTGTATTTATTCCACTTCTAGGAATAAAGCTATCGACTTTTGTGATTGTGGCAATTGGTTTGCTTCTCTCATTTTTAATTTTAATTAAAATAAGGTTGAAATCTTTTATGTTTTTGGTTGGTGCGGTTGGTGCCATTTTTCTCGTTTTAATGAGTCCGGAGGCTTTTGATTTTAAGCAGAACCTCTTGTATTACGAAGAGGGAATTGTAGCAACAGTTAGTGTTGAAGAATTAGATTATCCTTTGGGAAAATACAAATCATTGAATGTTGATGGTGAGAGCGTGGCTGCCACCCATCCTGTGCTTGTCATAGACTCTAAAATTCTTGCCCATATCCCCCTTTTGCTGGCTGATAATCCAAAAAACGCTGTTAGTGTTGGCTATGGAACGGGAGGGACCAGCTATAGCATGGTTTTGCACGGCGTTGAGACTTATACCTTGGAGATTGAGGAAAAGGTTGTTGATGCTGCTAACCTTGAATTTGACGAATTGAACCATGGCGTGCAGAATGATGAATCTCTGAATATTGTTATCGATGATGCGAGGAACTTTTTATCTGCTACAAATAAAGAATTTGATGTTATTGTAACAGATGTGACAAATTTAAAATATAAGAGTAACCCCTCATTGTATACCGTTGATTATTTTGAGATATTGGCTGAAAAATCAGCAGATGATGGTGTTGTAGCTGCCTGGATGCCAGTGAGTTTCGTTGCTTTTGAGGACATTAAGACATTGATTAATTCATTTCATGAGGTTTTTCCACACACTACTGTATGGCATTATACAAAATCTCCAACTCATTTCTTGGTTTTAGTAGGAACGAAGGAAAGACTTTTAATTGATATTGAAAAGCTTGGGAGAGAAAACAGAAAAGTGCAAAAAGATTTGGATGAGATTGAGATTAAGAACCAGTATGACTTTGCATCTATGTTGTTTTTGGGTGAGGAAGACATCGAAAACTTGATATCTGGGGCGGAGTTACATACAGATAATAAACCTATTTTGGAGTTCTCAAATATCACTGAATATTACAAACAGAACAAGTATTCAAATATTCGAGCCTTGCTTGACTATAAGAAAGAAAATTTATTGTTTTACTTTTCTACAACTGATGAAGAAAGATTTATTCTAAATGATTATTTTCTAGCTTCAGTTAATTCACTTGCGAGTCAATTTGCAGCTCATGCCGGAAATATGGAAAAAGCAATGGAGTTAGAAAAAAAAGCACAAGAACTTAGAAATACTAGTTTTTGGTAAAAATGTTACTAATTTGTTACTCCATAAATATAGCGCCCTTGCTATATCTAACATTAACAAGGACTTAGGGCGGGGTGGACAGCGGTCTCACCGAACTTTATTAATTGATACTATTTATTTCAGGTAGACCATTTTGCGAACCTGCTGAAATGCTCCTGCTTGTATTTTATAAATATATATGTCACTTCAAAAGTATTATCTTTTCGCATTCAAAAATTGACCCATTATTCTTTAGGGTAACATATTTCTATTTTGTTACACACATTAGCACCATCAATGCCCAATGTATAGAACCTTTGGTACAAAGCAAGATTGAAACTACGGAGTTTACCAGTTAATTACTTTGTTTTTTAGTGCTATCATTGTATGTCATATTTGCAGATTGTCAAAATATTGCCAAATTTCATCTAAGATTAATTTTGGTCAAATATTAGTATACCGGTAAGTGAAGCAGTACCTATGAGTACTCAAAATATAGTGGTCTATGGTTATAAGAATACGCATGGTTGTTTAGTCCGTTGATATAAAATGTGTACGAGGAGAATAAAAGTCAATCAGCAAAAAATACTATTGGATAATTAATCCTGCTTTTTCAAGCCAATCTATGATATGGTCAACCAACTTTTCTTCTTTGACAAAACGGCT
>SDBT01019913.1_pt1 | contig 10504 bp, 8 predicted proteins | sample 2277101 | NCBI WGS metagenome assembly SDBT01 (sample SAMN10404973, study PRJNA504765) | marine sediment metagenome | isolation source: marine sediment core GS10_PC15, 103 cmbsf | place: Arctic Ocean: Southern Knipovich Ridge | collected 2010
CTATATTGTAGCGTAAAAAACCCGCCTATTAAAAACCTATTCAACACTAAACCACTAAATTGATCTGAGATCCGTATTTTGTTTTTGAAAATCTTAATGTTTTCTCTATTAATAATCTTAATGTTTTATCACTATATTAAGAATTTTATTCTTTTTGCTATAAGGAGAATGTTATTGTTTTCCATAATCCTTCTTTCTTTCCTTGGTACCTTTACCTGTTGCTTCAAGGAGAAAGGTATTCCATTTCTTTATGATGCTATAACCACCAGACACTGTCTTTGGTGGAACTATCTCTATGAAAAGGGAGTTCTTCTCCCGCTTCATGGTAATATCTCCCATGCCATCTACAGTAAAATCAATGCCTTTGTAGATATCGCCTTTTGCACCAAAGTATGAAGAAATCAACTGTCCAACATCTGCATCATGTCCTCTTTTTATCCTGTATTCTCGCATAGTACACTGTATCAAATAAGGTTATTTTAAATCTTTTTGATTTATCATATGAAAACATAAATTATTATTGACCTTTTATCAGATGAGGTCAATACTTGTTCATATGAAGAATATCATCGAGTTTTCTTTTTGGAACATGAAGTACTTCTTTTTCATCTCGATAATACTCTACAGAATCAATCATGTCTTCTATCACTGCTGTTTCAGATTTGTATCCCAGAGCTATAACTGAATCGATGTATAACGAGTTTGGAATATCCAATATCCTTCTTATTTTCTCCCGGTTAATATTGAGGAGTAAACAGCTTCCAATGTTTTCTTCTTCAGCTGTGAGCATAATGTTTTCTGCAGAAAGTCCGACATCCCATTTGTAATATTTGTTAAGATCTTCTCGTACAAGAATCACAATATATGCCATTGGCCGCTCAGATTCATCTGGCGTCCATTTCGGTTTGATGTATCCAGCCCAACCAAGAGTTCCAAAGAGCGATGTACAGAGTTTTTTTTCACTCACGATAAAATATTCAAGTGGCTGAAGATTAGCAGCAGACGGTGCCACTCGTGCAGCATTAACAAATCTTTTTAAAAGGTCGATATCAATAGGTTTTTGTTTGAAACGCCGGATTGTCCTTCTTGAAAATATAGCTTCATATATATCCATGATACCACAGAATTAGTAGGAACAATAATTGTTGTATTAAGTTTCCGCAATATACTTTAACACCTTTTGTTTTATCAAATATTCCCATGGCAAAAAAAATGCGACGAGTAAGAACGTTTGCAAGAACAGCAACAAAATCCCAAGAGAAAAACTTGATAGATAATGCTAAGAAACTGAGAGAAGACCCTTATGTTATACTGCCTGGATGTACCGATGATAGTTGTAATAAATATTTTATAAAAATTAGGAAACGAATAGAAAAAATACATCGTTTTAACGACGATGATGAAAAACTTGAAAAACTAGCAAATAAAAAAGGTCTGGAAGGAGCACTTGCTGGAACACTTATTCTTGCCATTTCAGAAAAAGCACCATATTTAGGTGTTTTAAAGTTTCCCACCGGTGATATTACCTATGCTCAACGAGGAAAAGCTGAGAAAGAAAAACTCATTGCTGTACAGCATTTTGATAATCCTGTTTTAAGACTGCTTGGAATAAAAGATATTGCATTTAAAAAAAGACTTTATGCGTACTCATGGGATAAAGAATTTATTTGTAGTGGTAAAATAGCTCAACCGCCGAAAGAGTTTGTTAATTTTACAATCGATAAACTTGGTTTTTCATTCAAAAACAATATTTGTTTCTGCAGTCATGTTGACCCTGGAAAAGTAAAAGATAAAAAGTTTTTGAAAAAATATTATCTCAGGATTGACTGGAAATCTGCTGGAATAGTAATTGCTATTTGCAAGGATTGTGCAAAATCGACAAAAAATACGATGTTTAATATTTCAAAATATATGCTCACACCAGATTTATCTGATGATTTTGAAATCGATGTTGTAGCAGAAGTAATAAAACAAAAAGATTCAGAATTAAAACAAGAAACAATGCATCTCAAAGAATATCTTTCAGGAAAACTCACAGATCAAGAATTTATAAACAAGAATGTAAAGAGCCAGGAAGAACAAGTGAAACAATCAGATGAAAAAATCCTGGTACTTGATGGTGTATCATATGGTTCAGATATCGATGGTTTTATCGATAAATTAAAACCTAAAAAATACGAGCGAGATGCCCTTGAATACATGTTGGAGCAAATTGATGAGCCTTTGGTTGTCTCAGATGTTACTTCAAATAAGATCCTTGAGATGTATTGGGAGACATATGCAAAAGAATTCATCGAATCAATCGTTGATGATAAAAAGATAGCGAATTCTTTCTTCAAACTTGATGACACTCCATCCAATATTTTAGCAACGATCTTTGAATATAAAGAGCGGCAGAAAGTATTGTCTCAACTCCCACATTTTGAATCATTACCGCCTCTTGCAACATTTGCTGATAACATCGCACGGACATATAGGACATTTGGAAAAAAGAACGCTTTAGGTGAAATAAAAAAAAGACCAGATACTCCTAAGGGACGATCAGTAGCATATGCGTTTTTACTTGTTTTTGAGAAAGGAAAAGATACAAAATGGAAGTATTCAAAAGACGAGATTGAATATGGAGAGTTTTTAACAGGTTATGCTAAGAGTATTATAGACGTTGAACCAAAAAAATATACAAAGGCTCTTCAGGACTTGCTAACTGCCTGTGGATCCAATGAAAAAATATAGAAACACATATGTAAAAAAATAAAAAAAAAGAGATGAGTTTTTTGTTGTTTGTTTTCTTTCAGTTTTAGAGTAGAGCTGCAAACAGGTATGCAAAAACTGGGAATCGTTCTGCAAGATTCTTTAGGAACTGAAGTATCAACAATTGTTGACTTACTGGCGTTACAAGAGAAACATCTATTATGCAGAAATCATCAGGATCATCTGAGTTTACTACCTTCACCTCTCCAGTAAATTCTGTTTCTCCTTCATCTGGTGCTACAACAGATACTTCAATAGTTACCGGGCTACCTTCTGGGGTGAGACCAGTACCACTGTCTGGTGTAATCGTCCATGTGCCCCAATCAGGATATGACTCAATTTCCCAGTTGAGTTCTGATCCTGCATCTCCTATGTTTTCGACAGTAAAACTATCAGTTACTGTATCACCAGGGTTTACATCAGTCCAACTAAGAGAACCGTCGCAGTCCAAATCAGGGAATTTTGGAGCAATATCATTTACCTTAATATCATCAATTTTTATCCAGAACATATCTGTTACATCACAGTGTCGAAAAGCAATGTAGATGGTTTCTCCTATATATGACGTAAGGGCAATTGATCGCTCTAAATAGTCAGGTGAACCGGCAGGAATCGTAAAGCTATCAACTTCATCAGTGAAATCAACAATATCAGTACCGGTTGTTGAAATCCATACTTCTAGATGTTCCTGAGACCAATCGGGATCTTGAGCGGCAACCCAATAATATAGGCCAATCTCATCATATCCAGTAAGATTAATGGCAGTTGTAATAAGCCAGTTATCAGGTGTTAACGGTCCAACATCATTAATAAACGATGCACTTGCTGCACTATAACTTCCAGTATGTGACGGCATGCCATCATCCGTAAAAACAACATCCCAAAAATAGGTATCTCCATCGTCGTCAACATTAAGCCAACCAGCAGGAATGCTTCCACCTTCAAAACCTTCTTCAAGTAATATTACTTCAAGTCGATTACCGTCTGGTTCAACTTCTTTTACTTGAGGTAGGTATTCAATACCTGTTTTTGTAACTCGTGGTACTAGTTCTTGTGTTTCATCAGTATTTGCTGTTGCACTAAATGTTGATAATATCATTATTGTTGCAATCAGCAAAACACTAGCTCCTTTCAAAATATTATTTTTGTTCAACAATTTTTTCATAATTCTTCCCCGTGTTATATAATATATAATTATTATACTTTATAAACATTCTTATAAATTTTTAAATATTCTAATAAAAAGGTTTGGATAAGAATCAAGATATCTATCAAAGTAAAAGTAAGTACAAATATAAAAAAGATTAATTAATTTATTAATGAAGAGGCCTCATTTAAGAGTTTTCACCCATTTATACACCGGTTCAACAAGTTCTTTTATGCGCTTCTTTTCCGCATCCATCGGTGAAGGTTTCCAATCATCAACTGGTTCAAAATGAAAATCAGTCACAGCACCGATTCTTTCCTCTTTAGGCCTAAACACAATTTTAAGCGACATTCCAAACTCGACATCCCAAGGATCAATTCCATGCAATTCATTGGCAATTGCAACCTTACTTTCTCCTATCACTGCATAGACCAGAACGATAGGCAGTCTTTTAAGTGATGATCGCCCACTCCACCCAGCGATTGTCCAAGTATGAACTTTTGCGGTTAATGGCATTTCTATCCATTCAGTTTTCTCAAGATCGCAATCAAGATTCCAACAATGTGTCCGTATAGGCACCCACATATCACCGCATTTAGGACATTGAGTTCCCCAAATCTTACCATCCAGAAGCCCTTTGAAAAACCTACTATTCCGCCCATGTCTAATTGTATAAAGTTGGTCGTAATGAAGGAATTGGTTCATCGCAGTTCCATCTTCTGAGATTTCATGACCAACAAAGGCAAGTCCTGTTTCTCGAACGCCTTCTGGCCGATAGTCTTTTCGTTCTGTAAATTTGGGTGCTTCTGCAAATTTTTTCTTCGTTTTCTTCGTAACTATTTCTTGATTCATAATTAATGCCTCCTCAGAATAAAATTAGAAATACTTGTTCCTGTTCCTGCATGACTGTTGACAATACCACAATTTGCATCAGAAACCTCGGTTTTTTTACTGAGATGTTTCTCAGGAATCATATCTGCAAGCTGATAATAACATTCAATAGTACTCATCAAACCAGTTGCCCCTACTGGATGTCCATATCCCATAAGTCCACCACCAGGATTCATCGGTATTTCTCCATCCATATACGTCTGTTCATCCCGTAAAAACTGAGCTATATTACTTTCATCAGCAAATCCTAATGCTTTATAGATTTGCGCTTCAGAAGTAGAAAACGCATCATGGATCTCTCCAAAATCAATTTCTTTAAGTGGATCATTTATCCCCGCCATTTTATAGGCCTGTTCTGCAGAGTTCCGACAAGCAGCAAACTCCGTCATCTCAGGATAACCAGAACCATATCGCTTTGTCCACCCTGGAAAATTTAACCGATCACCCGCTCTTATTGTACAGCTGGAAAGCCCGATGCCATCTATTGTGGCATAGGAATCAGGGTTTACTTTCTTTGCATATTCTTCACTGCATACAATAAGCGCCGCAACACCACGTGACATAAGACAACAATCATATTTCTTAATTGGATAGGAGATAAGTCGCGAATTCATTACATCATCGACAGTAATATATTTATGTTCGTTTCGATACCACTGAGCCTTTGGATTATCCATAGCATTATTTCTGTTTTTTACTCCAATACTTGCTACATCCTCCTCTGTTACATTGTTATCTTTCATCCATTTATTCGCCATTGCTGCATAATAAATAGGGTAGATTCCTCCAACTAAAAGCTCATATCGAATATCTGATGCCAGTGCGATAAATTCGCTTCCTTGTGATTGTGAGACAGAATCCATGGTCTCCCATCCGACAACACCAACAACATCATGATGACCTGACATAACAGCAAGAGCTGCAGCATATAATGCAGAGCCACCGGTGTTTCCACCGTTCTCAACACGATAATGAGGTATTCCTACAAGACCTAGATGGTCATGGATAATCCATTCTGAACAGAGCTGATGACCGAAATGCACTGAAAAATGGGAATAAATCATTAAATCAATATCTCGTAATGAAAACTCTGGAACATCGTCCCTTATATCCCTAATGCATTCTGCTGCTCCGCCTTCAATGCTTTCAAAACCTGTTGGGCCATAATCAAATGGCGTAGTTGATCCTCCTATGATACATACTTTTTTTGACATCTATTTCTTCTCCTCCAAGGACTAAAAAAACTTAACAATCCTCGAGCGGCTATAATCAAATAACTCATTAAAAGCTTTTACATTTTATTTTAAATTGTCAATTGTTATGTAATAATTTTTACGCATAGTGAAATCATTTTGCTCTTATTATTTCTTCAACAGCTGCAGGATTCTCAATCGAGGACATATCAATTACATCTTCACCTAAAAACTTTGCTTTTATCACCCGTCGTACAATCTTTGCAGAACGCGTTTTTGGTAAGTCAGTAACAAAACGGATATCACGAGGCTTCAATGTTTTCCCCATAATTTTCACGACTTGTCCTTTCAACTCTTCTCTTAACTCTTCATTTGGGCTAAAATCTGGTTGTAGCACAACAAAAGAAACAATATCTTCACCCTTGAGTTCATCAGGAACACCTATTGTCGCAGCTTCGGATACTGCAGGATGCTCAATAAGAGCAGCTTCAATTTCAGCAGGACCAGTACGCCTTCCAGCAACCTTGATGGTATCATCAGATCTCCCATGAAGAGACCAAAAACCATCTTCATCAATTTTTGCCCAATCGCCATGATACAAAACATCTGGCCATGTTGACCAATAGGTCTCAAGATATCTTTCTGGCTCATTCCAAAACCCTCGAGTCATCGATGGTGCTGGTTTTTTTGCAACAAGATGCCCCATCTTTCCACGAACGGGTTTTCCCTCGTCATCGAAAACATCGATGTCCATGCCAAGACCAGGTCCTCTCAGTGTACATGGCTTTAGTGATGTAATTGGAAGGGGAGATAAAAAACAACCGACAATCTCGGTTCCACCAGAGATATTTATGACAGGTAGTTTTTTGTTACCGATTTTTTCAAAAAACCAGTTCCAGGAATCAGGATCCCACGGTTCACCAGTAGAACCAAGAATCCGTAATGAGCTAAGATCATGTTTTTTCACCCAGTCATCACCATATCTCATCAATAGTCGGATAGCTGTTGGTGAAATTCCAAGATGGGTAATCTTATGTTTTTCAATAAGCTCCCAAAGCCGGTCAGGTTTTGGAGAGTTTGGCGCACCTTCAAAAATGACAATAGTACTACCAAGACTCTGAACACCAATAATCATCCATGGCCCCATCATCCATCCGATATCAGTAAGCCAAAAAAATACATCATCTTCTTTTACGTCAAAATAATATCCAAGCTCTTTTATTATTTGAGCAAGAGCACCCCCATGCGTATGAACAGTACCTTTAGGTTTCCCCGTTGTCCCAGAAGAAAATATAATCATTGCGTAATCCTCAGAATCCATCCACTCCGATTCACATTCATCGGATTCTTGAGAAACAATATCTTTCCACCAAAGATCCCGGTTATTATTCCAAGGAACATCTATTCCAACATGTTGAAACACAATGACATGTTCGAGTGATGGTATACTGTCTACTGCTTTTTCGATTTCTTTTTTAATTTCAATGGTTTTATTTCTTCTAATGGAACCATCGGCAGTCAGCAAGATTTTAGCACCCGCAATGTTAAGCCGAGAGGCAACGGCATGGGCACCAAAACCAGAAAAAATCGGGACAGATATCGCACCGATTTTAATTACAGCTAAAAAACCTACAACAATTTCCGGAACCATTGGCATATAAATTCCAACACGGTCACCTTTTTTAATACCAAGTTTTTTTAATGCATTTGCTAACTTATTTACTTCTTTATAAAGCGTTTCATATGTAATTTTTCTCGTATTACCAGATTCGTCTTCCCAGATAACTGCAATATTTTCTTTTTTCTCTGATTTTGCATATCTATCAACACAGTTGTAAACAATATTGGTTTTACCGTCGATAAACCATTCTGTCCATTGAATTCCTTTAGACATATCGAGAACTTTCTTGTATGGTTCAAACCAGTGCACGTTTAAATCTTTCATTACCGCATCCCAGAACCATTCAAGATCGTCAGTTGATCGTTTTACAAGTTCATCATAACTTTTGATATCATGTTTCTTCATAAATCGTGTAATATTCGCTTTTTTCACATATTCATCTGTTGGTTTCCAAACAATTTCTTTCATTCTCTGCCTCCCAGACTCATTTTTATCAGCAAAAAATCTACTATTTGGTATAAACTACTATCCATATAACGTTTTCATCATTTTTACGCTCAAATTGCATACCTAAGGTTTTTCTACTATTTGCCTATCACGGTATGAGGGTTATCATGGATTTTGAATTAACTGATATACAGAAATTGTTTAAGAAAACAGTGAGAGAATTTTGTGAAAAAGAGATAAAACCAATTGCTGCAAAAATTGATAAAGAAGAATATTTTTCATGGGACCTTTATAAAAAAATGGGTAAAATGGGCCTTATGGGTATGACTGTTCCACAAGAATATGGTGGAGCTGGTATTGACAAAGTAAGCTACATGATTGCTCTTGAGGAAATTTCTCGGTATTGTGGCTCAACAGGGATTACAGCCGAAGCTCATAACACTCTTGGTGTTGGATATCTCTATGAACGCGGTAATGAAGAACAACGAAAAAAATATCTTCCAAAATATTGCAGTGGTGAAGCAATTGCTGCCCTAGCCATCACTGAACCTAATGCAGGCTCTGATGTTGCATCTATGCAGACTACTGCGGTAAAAGATGATAAAGAATGGGTTTTAAATGGCCCAAAGCAGTTTATCACTAGCGGTGACATCGCTGGTATTACCATTGTTATGGCCAAAACAGATAAGTCAAAAGGTGTAAAGGGCATCAGTGCATTTATCGTGGAAAAAGATACACCTGGTTTTAAAGTTGGTCAGTTAGAAAACAAACTTGGGCTAAGAGGGAGTAGAACCGTTGAACTTATATTTGAAGATTGTAGGGTACCTCAGGAAAATATGCTCGGTGAGAAAGATTTAGGTTTTATGGGAGTCATGAACACCCTTGATCGAGGTCGAACCGCTGTCGGTGCTATGTCTGTTGGTATTGCTCGTGGTGCACTTGAAGATAGTTTAGAATATGCCCAACAACGAGAGCAATTTGGTAAACCAATAGGTAAGTTCCAAGCGATTCAATGGAAAATTGCAGATATGGCAACAGAAATTGATGCAGCTCGACTGCTTGTTCATCGCGCCGCATTTTTAGAAGATCAAGGAAAACCATTCAGTACAGAGGCATCCATGGCAAAATTATTTGCATCAGAAATGGCTATGCGTGCAACAGTGAACGCTATTCAAGTTTTTGGTGGATATGGTTATATCAGTGAATACCCTGTTGAACGGTATTTTAGAGATGTTAAACTCTGTGAAATTGGGGAAGGCACATCAGAGGTTCAAAGAATAGTTATTGCTAGAAGATTAGGTTTATAAGAAAAAAAAGAAAATCATTATTGTTTAATTATTCAATGGTTTTATTGTTTATAAGGTAAGAATTCCTTCCCAAGGAGTTCTCGTGCAATAATGATTCTCATAATATTCATAGTTCCCTCAGCACCAATGGAATATGAACGAACACCTCGAATTCCCATCTCGATAGGATATTCTTTTGTGTACCCTGTTGCCCCAAGCCAATCAGCAACTTCATTCATGACTTCGAATGCATAGATTGGTGCTCGTAGTTTACTCATCGCTGCAGCGAGTGCAACATCTTTATGAGAACAGGTTTTATGTTTGTACATTTGATCCATGGTCCATGCCGCTTTATAGGTAAGTAGTTTTACTGATTCTATGTTACAATAATGTTCTGCTAAGGGAAACTGAATTCCTTCGAAGCTACCAAGTGGCCGTCCGAATGCCTGTCGTGTTTTGATATATTCCTTTCCAAGTTCTAGTGAGGCCTCAGCAGCTCCTACACAGGTCGCCCCTATGAGTACTCGGGCTGCTGAAAATCCTTCCATAGCATAATAGAATCCTTTGTTTTCTTCTCCGATGAGATATTCATGAGGAATCTCTACATCTGACATGGTAAATCCACCTGTAGAGATACCCATTCTTCCCATGTCTTCAAGTAATGTTGTTTCAATATTTTTATTATCTTTTAAGGGTAAGGCAAAAAATGAAAATCCCTTATGTCCTAGGTGTGAATCTGTTTTGGCAAGCGTACAATGAATTCCTCCCCAAGTACTTGATTCGGTGATACCACTAATAAATAATTTTTCACCGTTTAGGACCCAGTTTTTTCCTTTTTTAACAGCTGTTGACTTTGCCGCTCCGACAATATCTGATCCACCTTCTGGTTCGGTCACTGCTATTCCACAAAAGGCTTTCCCGGAGGTTATTTTTGGTAAAAATTCTTTTTTAGCTTCTTCTGTCCCATAGTGGCTAAAAATATATCCCCATGATGCTTCGACAAGATACAAGACTGGAATTGCGAGGCTGATATCTGCACGTCCGAGTTCTTCGGCGGCGATACATGCCATAGTCCAGTCTACTCCAGCTCCGCCATACTCTTGTGAAGCGGTTGGAGCGAGCAATCCTAATTGTGCCATACCTTTGATGATGTCTTCTGGTATTTTTT
>SDBT01019914.1_pt1 | contig 10503 bp, 10 predicted proteins | sample 2277101 | NCBI WGS metagenome assembly SDBT01 (sample SAMN10404973, study PRJNA504765) | marine sediment metagenome | isolation source: marine sediment core GS10_PC15, 103 cmbsf | place: Arctic Ocean: Southern Knipovich Ridge | collected 2010
TTTGATTATTTACGCAGCAATACCAGCCGCAATATCTCTTCGATACCGCATATGAGGTATCTGAATATGTGGTACACCTTCGTATGCTTTTTTTCGTGCTTGATCAAGAGAATCAGCAAGTGCAGTTACTGCTAAAATTCTTCCACCGGTACTCACCAATTGCGCATCATACCATTTGGTGGCTGCATGATAGATTGTGGTTTCTGGTGTCTGATGTATATCAATGGATTGTCCGAGATGGCATGGTTTTGGATAGCCGCTATCGGCAACTACAACGGTGGCTGCGTTACGGGAATCCCACTCTATAGTCATATTATGTAATTTTTGTTTCACTGCTGCGAGTCCTAATGGAACAAGATCGCTTTGCATGCGCGGAATAATTACTTGTGTTTCTGGATCACCTAACCGACAATTAAATTCTAAAACATATGGATTACCATCCGGTGTAATCATCAAGCCTGCATACAAAAACCCGACAAATGGTGTGCCTTCTGCTGATAGATTTTTGATTGTTGGTTCGATAATTTCTCGCATAATGCGTGTATGTAACTCTGGCGTGATGCACGTTGCCGGACTGTATGATCCCATACCGCCTGTATTCGGGCCTTCGTCACCATCGCTCAGCTTTTTATAATCTTGTGCAGTTGCAAGCGGAATACAGTGCGTTCCATCGGTGAGCACAATAAAGCTTACTTCTGGTCCTTGCAAAAACTCTTCACACACTACGGTGTGTCCTTCTTTTCCAAATGCTGCGCCACTCAACATATGTTCTACTGCTTTGCGCGCTTCGTGCTTAGTCTGCGCAATGATTACTCCTTTACCTCCTGTTAATCCATCTGCTTTAATCACGAGCGGTACCTTGTGCGTTTCAATGTATGCTTCTGCTTGTGCAAGGGAAGTTATTATTTCATAGCGAGCAGTTGGAATACCATGTTTCGTCATAAATTCTTTGGCAAAACTCTTTGAAGTTTCTATCTGTGCTGCAGCTTGTGTAGGGCCGAGGCAGGCAATGCCAACCCGATGGAGCGCGTCAGTAATTCCAGCAGCGAGGGGCGCTTCAGGCCCTACAATAGTCAGGTCAATCTTTTTTTGTGATGCAAAAGCAACAAGCGCATCGATATCAGTTGGCTGAATTGCGATATTGCGTACCTTGTGCATACGTTCAGTTCCACCATTACCGGGTGCTACAAAAACCTGCGAAACATGAGGTGATTGCACCACTTTGTATGCGAGCGCATGCTCACGCCCTCCGCCACCAATAATAAGAATCTTGAGGTCTTTAGGAGAAAGGGTAGCTCCTTGTGTTGAAGTGAAAAAAAGAGCACAACATTGTATCAGAAGTGTGTTTCGACTGAACATACCTTTTCCTTTTTTTAGTAAGCTCTCTTTGTGCTTGATGTGTACCAATTGATATAACTATTGATAACGACTCTGTAGCCTCCCGTGGTTGGATAGTTGCCTGTGAAATACCAATCTCCAGTGTAATCAGGAATAGCACGATGCAATCCATCAATGGTTTGATAGATGACGTAAAGTTTCTTGTTCCATGTGGAGGTATGGGGATATATGAGCTGTGCAATTTTTTCTTCTAGTTCGTGTTGCGTAAATTGGGCATACAGTTTTTTTACGGGATTATAAAAATCGATTGTATTATTTTCTTTCAGCCGAACGCATTCTTGATAGATATCATCCAGAAGAGGTTGATTGCCACGTTCTTTTGTTAATGCAATTGCTGCTTGAAAACCAATGAGACGCCCAATTTGACTCATATCAATGCCATAACAATCGGGATACAATATGATGGGGGCGGCACTGAGAATAATAATTTTTTTAGGGTTAAGTGTGATGAGTTGTTTCATTATTGATTCACGCAGAGTGGTACCCCTGATAATTGAATCATCAAGCACCACTAACGTATCGTGATCGGTAATAACTCCTTTGGTTACATCGTAGACATTTCCTACCAAATTAGATCTGATGGCATCATGTGCGATGAAAGTGCGAATAGCTTGGTCTTTAAATATGATTTTTTCAACGTTAATTTTTTTGCGCATCATTTCTATAATTTCTTGATTAGAAATATGTTCGATGCCTGTTTGTAGTACTTGATCATATGAACGTTCAAAGATGAGTTTGTTTAGTTCTTCAATGAGCCCGTGGAATGAAATTTCCGATGTATTAGGAATATAAGAAAACACCGTATGCTGTGTATCAAAACCAATTTTCTTGAATAATCGATGTGCTAAATTATGACCGAGATTTTTTCGTTCTTGATAAATATCTGGATCATTAGGGCGGCTAAAATAGACCCGCTCAAATACACATTGACAAGCGGGAAGTTCATCAGTAAACGGATGCTGCTCAATTGTGCCATCTTTTTTAATGATAAGCATATGAGCAGGAGGAATTGCTTTAATTTTTTCAGGAGATACGTTCAAAACACTCATAAGTGCACTTCGTTCCGAGGCAGCTGCAAAGAGTTCTTCATCAACGTAATAATATCCCGGCCGAATACCAGCAGGATCACGGCACAAAAATGCATCCCCATTTCCTATAATGCCACCAAACACATAGCCACCATCCCAATGAGCAGCAGATTTTTGGATTGCAGATGTAATATCAAGGGTGCGCGAAGCAATATGCGAAGCTTGCGAAGGGGAGGAAGCGTTTTGGATCGCTGAAGCAAGTGCCTCTTCATATGCTTTATCAAGCCAATAACTTATTTGGTGCATAATCAAATGCGTATCCGCAGTACTTGAAGGAGCTAATCCATACGAAAGAGTTGTTTGCATAATTTCTGAGCTGTTAGTCATGTTAAAGTTTCCGGCTAACGTTAAACATTTGGCAGGAATACTATTTCTATACATACACGGCTGAGCAAAATTAATTTGACGTCCTCCATAGGTAGCATAGCGAACATGCCCGAGATACAATTCTCCAACTATAGAGCAGTGCTGCTTCACCGTCATATCATCTGCATTTTCAGCAAGATCCTCTAATGTTAGGAGTTTTGTATCAATGTTTGTAAAAAGATGCTCGAGTGCATTTTTCTCGGTAGATCGTAGACGCTTCATATATGCTTGTTCAGGGGGCATATCAAATTGCATGACCGAAACACCTACGCTATCTTGTCCTCGATTGCGTTGCTTTTCCATTAAAAGACGTATGTTTTTAATCCCCCACGCATAGCTTCCGTATTTTTCTTGATAGAATGCTAGCGGTTTAAACAGACGTACAAGTGCGAGCCCGCATTCATGTTGCAGATCTTCCGCAGATGCGAGATGAGGTATAATAGAAAGGAGTAAAAGAACATATTTTTGCTTCATATGACTAATCCTAATTTTAGATAGACATGCGTAATGGCAGAAAAGATAGTATGATTTTAAAAAAATGAATAGTCTTAGGTTCTGTTAATTTTTTTCTTTTAATTCAAAATCGTTTTTCATGATTATATAATAATGCGCATTGTTATATGTAACTTTTTTCATAAATAAAGGAATGTGATGAATCGAACGTATGTTACTTTTTCGCTTGCCTTATTATTATCTCTTAGTTTGTCTTCCCTTCAAGCCATGGAAAAAGGTGAAGAATTAAAGTCAGATGAAAATTCAAAAAACGTGTTTTGGCTGGCTATTTATAATGAAAAAGCAAAGCTGCTTGAAAAACTTAAAAACAAGTATGGCGGTGATGTTGGGAAGTATAAAGAAAAGCAGACTGAAAAACTTAAAAAGGAGAATAAGGGAAGGAATAAAAGTCGAATTAAAAAAGAAACTGAAGCGTTTTTTCTTCAGCAAAACCCTATACTTGATCTTTATGAGTCCATACAAGCTATAGAGGAAAAATTTGAAGCAAGCGCATCTTTTTTCAGCGTACGAGAGGAACCCAAGCAATTGTTTGTTCGATTAATAACAGCCGGAAATGTTCCATATTCAGAGATACAAAAATATTGCAAACAGATTTCATATGTTTCTCAATGTTTCGATGGATCAAAGGAGATAAAAGAGTTTTTAAGCGAAAATAGAGGCAAGTGGGAAAGGAAATCATCAAGAGAATATGGACTGTTCGGAAAGCGACTGCGTAAAAATGCTGAAGTGCTATGGTTCTTTGACGAGAAAGACAGCGGCGCTTAATGGCGAGAAGGCTACATTAACATGTTTGACCGCGTCTTTTTGTGGCAATGCGTAGCGCCCTATCTAAAAATGGGGCGTATTTTTTTAAAGACTACCTATTTTTTCCCCATATCTTTTTAAAAAATTGATTGCGCCCTGATCGCGAATGATACCATTTATAGCGCCATGGATGGGAGAGTGATTGTTTTGCTTAACTTGAAACTCCTTGAAGAAGAGCCCCATCTAAGCTATGCTTGACGGCATTATATTCAGAAATATTTTTCTAAAGAGACATCAATTTTAAAAAATGAAAAGTGGTTGTTATGAATGCAAAATTTACCGTATGCATATTGTTCGCATTTTTTTCTACGACGCAGACATCTTATGAGTTTTATGGAAAACATTTTACTGCTAGTTATAAAAATTGCGATTCAGAAGCGTTAAGAAACATACCATTTCTTATGAAAGTGTTTGAAAAAGCGGTGCAATCAAGTGGTGCAACGATATTGAAATATAACTGTGTAGAATTTCCTGGAAATGGGGTAACTGCTTTTTGTGTACTTTCTGAGAGCCATGCAAGCATTCATACCTATCCTGAGCATGATTCTTGTTTTGTTGATTTATTTACCTGTGGGCACAGTTGTTCGCATGAGAACTTTGATAGGATGTTGGAAAGCTATCTCAAGCCAAAGAGCGCTAATAAAAAACTTGATATTCGTAGCTAGAGCACAAAAGGCTTATTCTTCTTTATGTGGCTTCTTTTTCATATCCAAGAAAGCCAGGTTTTTGGCCTATAAACTCTTGTTTTTGGCATGGCAATTTTGTTACGTTAAGAGCATGAAAAGACCTTATAAATAAACCTGAGGGGGTATTATGAAAAAGAAGATTTTAGTAGCCTTTTTTGCAGCTATGTCAGTTGCCAGTATGAATGCATATTTCATTCAAATTAATAATAAAAGTAAGGTAAATATCAAAGCAGCGCTTAGCCCTTATGATTGGACCAGAGATCTTAGATTGAAGCCTGGTGAAAAAAAACGATTCAGGGAACTTTTTAAAAGAGAGGCTGCAGTTGCTGTGTGGGTTGATAAAAAAGGAGGATGGCGGGGATCCCTTGTAATCCCTAAAGATAAGCTTGGTAGAACCATCACAATTGATGTTGTTGTTGAAAAAGGCGCTCCCATACTATCTCTATCGAAATAAGTAAAACCAAAAAGCTGCATTTCAAGGAGCGCCCTTTTGTGCTCCTCAAAGAAATATGAAACACCTCTATTTTAGGCCGTTTTTAGCATCACAAACTCTTGTTTTTGGCATGGCGATTTTGCTAGATTAAGAGTATAGAAAGACCGTATAAACCTGAGGAGGTACTCGTGTATGAAGAAACTTTTAATGGCCTTTTTTACAGTTATGTCAGTTGTAAGTGTGTATGCCTATAATATTGACGTTAATAACGAAAGCGATAGAAAAATTATAGCATCGATTGACATTCCTTATCGTTGGAAGGGGCCGCTTACATTGCAACGTGGCGAAAGTAAACAATTTAGCGATCTTTCGGAAAAAAATGTTAGGGAAATTTCTATAAGCGTTATCAGAGAAGGATCTAGGAAAAGATGGAAGAGAGCCATTGTAATTCCTATAAAGAAGCGTGGTAAAGATATCACAGTGGATGTTGATATTAATGAAAGCGTACGAGCTGATCCCGCTGCTATCTCTATCGAAATAAGTAAAACACAAAGCCGCCCTGTTCAAGAAGCTGGTTAAGGGGCGCTTTTTATGTTGCTCAAAGAAATATGAACACCTCTATTTTAGGCCATTTTAGCACTACAAACCCTTGTTTTTGGCATCGTAATTTTGCTAGGATAAGGGTATGGAAAGACCGTATTATTTAACCTTAGGGGGTATTATGAAGAAGAAGCTTTTAGTGGCCTTTTTTGCAGTGATGTCAGCTGCGAGTGTGAGTGCTTTTTACATTAAAATTGATAATGATGCTGATGGCAAGCAAAAAACGCATGTTGAAGCAATTATTAAGACGCCTGATGGTAAGACGCTATCTATGCGGGTAAATTCTGGCAAGGAGAGAAAATTCAGGAATCTTACAGCTCCTATTGGGTATGTTATGGTGCGGGGTATTTCAGGAGTAGGTGTTGGCCGGATAGCAATTTTCAGAATTCCTATGCACTTGGTTGGCAAAAACATCAAAATTGATGTTGAAGTTGATGACAACGGCAAGTTGTACTTAAAACTCGATTAAAGGTAACAAAAAATAAAAGAAAGCCGCCCATAAAGGCGGCTTTCATGTTCAATAGGAGAATGGTATGAAGAGCGCGTCTTTTTTAAAAAGATCAAAAAATATCATGGTAGTTAGTTTATTTTTTGTTGGTCTTCAATCTTCTATTTTTGCGCAAGTAGAGAAAACAGTTCCTACTTCAGGTGCTGCGCAACAGCTAAGAGACGTGAAAGATACATTCCTTTCTGCTTTGAAATCGAGAAAAACTGCTGCGATACGAGTGGCTGTATTGACGTTGATTGCGCTCTTAGTTGTGATGGCGGCAAAAAAAGGAAAATTTTTACCAGGTGCTACTGAAGAAATAGCAGAACGTCCACAAGATTCACAAGCTGAATTTGTAAATCTTTTAAATAACTATAATGGCAATCCATATCGTTTGGTTGAGTTACTGAAATGGTTTATATCTCAAAAAGGAGGGCTTAAAACCACAGGAATTGAAGAAATTGGCAATTCTCAGATAGCGCAAAATTCTGATAATAGAGAAGTTCTACGAAACTTTTTCTTAGACCCACGAAATATTGATAAGAATTATGCGAGCAAAAATGCAGCTTATAAAGCAAGTGAAATCTTTGGTAAAACTTATTCTTTTACGATGGCTATTATAAACGCAAATTTACCTGCAACTGATATAGGAGAACTGGACTAAGTTTTTCGTCGAAATTTTTTCTCAATATCATAAAGCGGCAGCATCCAGCCGGTTGGCCTGCCGTGTGGGCAACTAAAGCGGTTGGGAGTGGAATGCAGATCTTTAATGAGTTCCAGCATTTGCGTTTGCGTAAGTATATCCCCCCCTTTAACGGCAGCTTTGCATGCCATTTGCGCTCGCAGTTTATCATGCATTGTTTTATGCAGCTGTTCTTTATCTACATTGCTTGATTCTTTGATCCACCCAATTACTTGGTGCACAATCTCTTGCAATGGTGCATTTTTCAAGTGAACTGGCGTTGATTGAATGATGAGCTGGTCTTTGGAAAAAGGTTCGATGGTAATGCCATGTTCTTTAAACAGTCCAAGATGCGATTCAATAAGCTCAAGATCTTGTGGAGAGCAGTGAATCATCTGGGGAAACATTAAGTTGATAGTGGGCATATTTTGAAATTGCTGCGAAAATTGTTCATATAAAATGCGCTCGTGGGCTGCGTGTTGATCAATCAAAAAAAGTCCATCCTCCTGATCAATAATAATGTATGTTTTTGCAAACTGGCCAATAACGGTATGAGCTTCCTGAGTTGTATCAATAATGGGGATGGTTTTGGTTTCAACGTCTTGAGAAGAAGTTGGTTGTGATTGAGGCGCTGCATTAAAAGATGTGTATGCTTTTGGTGGCGTTGCGGCGGGTGGAAGCGTTGCTTTAAATGAAGCAATATCTTTTTCTACCGAGGTAAATGATGCAGGGGTAAATGAAACTGATGGAGAAGATGATCTTGTTTGGAATGTTGGCTGGTAGATTGAAACCTCTTTTTTGATCTGTTTGGAGATATGCTGCTCAAGTGCCGTTCTGATCGTTTCCTGTATCAATTGTTCCATAGTGCGTGGATGAGCAAAGGTGATCTCTTCTTTTCGTGGATGCGTGTTTATATCAATTAAAGCTGGATTAATCATGATGGAGATGGCTGCCATTGGATAGCGGCCATGGGGAATAACGTTATTGTATCCCTTTAAAAGTGAGCGCCCCAATTGAATGTTTGTTACCCATCGATTATTTACGAGAAAAAAAATACCACTGCGATCATAGCGAAACCATTGATGATTGGAAATAGCTCCGCATAATGAAATACCTTTATTGCTTCGCGTTGCCTCGATTGCAAGCATGTGCTTAGCAGTAGTAGCATCCCACATTTGTGCGCAGCGCTGGAGCATGGTGTCCTGTGGTGGGCAATTAATGAGCTGTTTGCCATCAATGGAAAGGTGCACGTGCAGATGAGGATAGGCGAACGCCATTGCTTGAACTACGTGTATTATATGACGGCTTTCTGTTTCCCGTTTTTTTAAAAATTTGGCGCGTGCAGGAACATTATAAAATAGATCACGAATGGTGATATCTGTACCCTGTGGGCAACCAGCAGGTTCCACCTGAATAGTGCCTTCTTTGGCAGTAACGCGTAATCCTTCAGTTGTACTTTGCTCTTTGGTGAGGAGCGAGACCTTGCTTATTGCTGCGATGCTTGTAAGCGCTTCGCCGCGAAAACCAAACGTAGTAAGAGAGGGAAGTTCGTCCACCGTGCTAATTTTACTTGTAGCATGTTTTTCAAAGCACAGTTGCGCATCTTCTCGATCCATGCCACAGCCATTGTCCACCACCCGAATTAATCGCTTACCTCCATCTTCAATTGAGATAGAAATGTGCGTGGCTTCTGCATCAAGTGCATTTTCAAGAAGTTCTTTTACCACGTTTGCAGGCCGTTCAACTACTTGGCCGGCAGCAATTTTTTGTGCTTCATGTAAGGGGAGCTGTTTAATTTTTGCCATATCACAGTTCTTTTAAGGTATTTCTGAAGTATTACTGTACCTTTATTTTAAAAAACTGTCATGAAGTACCTCACATGAAATAGTTGTTTCATATTAATCAAAAAATCCTATCTTATTTTTTTGAAAAAACCCTTATTTTAGCATATATAAGTTTGACAAAACAGGTAGTTATGTTTACCTTCAACTACGTTTAAAAAACCAAATGTAGGCAATGTTTAAAAATTAAAACAAGAGGGGTTTTTTATGAAACGATTTTTGAAATGTTCACTATTGCTTTTGCTCGGTTCTCTACACATACAAGGTTTTAGTTTAAAACCATGGACGCAATTTATTGGCCTTGATCTGGGCACACGCAACTCTGTGGTAGTAAATAATGAAGCAGGAAAAGTGAACATCCTTTCAAATACTCCTTCGGCTGTTTGCTACTATCGAGATACAGGAAATCTTATCTGTTTTGGGCAAAAAGCGCTTGAAAAGATCGGTAAATGTCCGGATGATATTGTAGCTGTGCGCCCAATGAAAGACGGTGTAATCTATTCACTCAAAGCTACAAACGCATTAATTCAATCTATGTTGCAAGCTGCTGGCGTCAAGATGGGCAGACTGACAAAGACTCGCATGGTTATTGGTATTCCCTGTGCGGTGAAAGCAGGCGATATTGTTGCTGTCGAAAAATGTGCAAAACAACTTGGTGTAACAGACGTATTACTTGTGAAAGAACCAATCGCAGCAGCTATTAATGCAGGCCTTCCCATTGGTGGAGATAACGTGTATATGGTGATTGATATTGGGGGAGGAACAACTGATGTTCTTGCGATTGCACAATACGGTGCATTATCACAAGAAGCAATCACTATAGCTGGTGATGCAATGGACAAAGCGATGGTTGATTATATTCGTGAACGGTTCCGTCTTTCAATTGATGAGGAAACAGCCCAAGAAGTGAAATGTAAAATCGGTGCAGTATATCTTGATGAGACTGAAGAAGCTGAAGATAGAAACTTAAAAATGGAAGTTTCTGGGATGGATATTTTGCAGCAAATTCCTCGTAAAATTACTGTTTCAACGCGTGATATTATTGCAGCATTGAAAGGATGTACCGATGCAATCCTAGAAGCTGCTCATAGTGTTATGCGTAAGTTGCCACAACGAGCAAGTGGCGATATTGCTAGAAATGGCATTTTATTGGTAGGCGGCGGAGCACTTGTTCCTGGGATGAAAGAGTTGCTTGAGCAACGATTTGGTATTCCAGTGACAGTACCAAATGAACCGCTTCTTGCTGTTGCGCGCGGTATTGGAAAAATATTAGGTGATTTTGAAACCTACAAAAAAGTACTTACCAATGCTGCTGACGATTTCTGATAGTCGAATATAAAAATGATAAAAAAGAGTCGATTACGGTCGGCTCTTTTTTTTGTTTCGTTCTGCTCGAACAGTGCTTGTATAAGCATTGTTCTGTCTTTGAAGTGAAACAAGGTGTACATTGTATATATCTGGAATCGATTGCATATGTTGAAACAGAGCAATTGTTCTCAATCAGCAGTGATACCGCTTTTTCCTGGACAGCCCGTTTTCAGGCTATTCGCAGGTTTCCACCATAGTAGAGGACCTACCTCATTGCACCACCCCGTCACCGTGCCG
>SDBT01019915.1_pt1 | contig 10503 bp, 9 predicted proteins | sample 2277101 | NCBI WGS metagenome assembly SDBT01 (sample SAMN10404973, study PRJNA504765) | marine sediment metagenome | isolation source: marine sediment core GS10_PC15, 103 cmbsf | place: Arctic Ocean: Southern Knipovich Ridge | collected 2010
TACCCTAAAGCCCCCCTCCGGGGTCTGTTGCGCCCGCGTAAGGGCTGGGCGGCCAAGCCAAGCTCTTGGTCTAAATTATCCCCCTTTTTGCACCCCTGAAGGCTATGTTCGCATGATTTTCGCGCCGTGCGCCTATACTATCACTCAAAGCCACCACCGACCCCAGGCCACCGTAGTGATAATAGAAAAGCCCGGCACCACCGCCGGCAATAGTACGGTGCATGCATATAGGCTCATCAATCCCCGGCCCATAGACGAATTGACTTGCCGGCTCATGTTTTCTTTTTATACCTAAAGCTTATACTATGACCAAGCGTAGCTAAAAACCCAGCTACGATTAGTATAACGAGAATAAATCTGTCACCCCTGATAAAAAACACTATCGGGCCATCCTCGCATCCCTCCGCCCAATACCGGGTCAGCCCCAGTAATACCATACCTAAGAAAGAACACAGAAAGTCACGCAGTATTCCCTTAACATTCCACTCCGGCAATTTAAGGATGAGCTTGTCTACAAATAAAAGTCCTAACACACTCCCAAGCGGTACGCCCAGGAAAATGATTATGTACATATAATGCTCATAATTAAAGACGAAAGACGCCAATTGTAACTGCCATATGGTATCAAAAGTTGCTATCAATTCACGCACGCTCCATAGGAGTAACCCTACCAGAAAAGCACACAAACAACTTGAAATGAAATGTAAAATGAATTTATATTTCATATTTTGAAAAAATCTCCGTAAAACAGTTTTATCAAGTCATGCATCCCTTTTATAGAACACATCTTCTTTAAGCAACCTTAAGATGCTAATAATACAAGCCGGTTTCAGTATCGTAGCGTCGGCCGGTGAAGAAGTAGGGATTGTTCACGTCGCTGGTGCGATTCGGCTCGCCGAAGACATCGTACGTATATCTTTCCACAATATTTCCCGCACCATCACTTAAAGCCACCACCGACCCCAGGCCGTCCGGATTTTATCATCAATACATAAAAATCAAAAAAGTGCTTAAATCGTTATTCTACAACGATTTCAATTCATAAAAAGCACACAACTTAAGCTAACATATCCCTTCGTGATGTTCAGGCCGAAGGTCGTCCCCCATCACAATATTTGGGGAACTTCTCTTTACCCGCCAACACTTTCATCACCTTTGGAAATTCCTTTTGTGGTAAACCGTCGGCCCAATGGTTTTCACTTGCGAGGGCTTGAATCGTCCAGATAGCCGTCCAGAACTGTTTCTCTCTCTCAGCATAAGGAGCATTTCTGACGTCGTCCGGCAACTCATGCCACCGGTCTATTATTTCACAAGTATAATCGAACATATCACCGTGTGACACACCACCTTCAAGGTAGCTCTGAATCCTTGATATCAGTTCAAGCCGGTATTCAGCGATAAATTGCTCTATAGATTTCATTTTTATTGCCTGTACAGTAGTGTATAGAGATAAATTTCAAAATAAATATTCTTCTTCCACTAAGCGAATTTCTTATTTTTTGTAGTCAACTAAATCTTTACATGTTTATCTGTGGGCGAAAATACTAAGCCATGCTCTCCAAGTGCATCTTTAAGTTTGCCCAATATTACGCCGAAATCACGTCTCCTACATGCCAGGTCCACTAGATCCCTGTCGTCACCCTCCTCAACCACACAATAGACATTTTCACAACAATCGAGTATATGCTCGAAAAAATACTTATCCTCTGGGACTTCTATTAATCTTCTCGATGTTTCAGAGGAGAGTATTGAATCAGTTACAACGTAATAAAACCACTCGATGGGATTCCTTGTCAAAACCTCATGCAACTGACTACGGTCGGCGACTTTGCATGCTCCGAGCCAAAATTGTTTTTTCTGCTTGCTGACAAACTGATCAACTCCAAGCGGTACGTTCCAGAAACGGCCAACTGTATAAAGATACCTATTTTGACTCAAATAGATTAAGAAATCCTTAAGCGCATCCCAGTGGTTACGTACGATATCAGGCCGCCCTTCATATGGAGTGTAGTTCAGCTCTCCTCGATTTAGCCCAATTGATAAAGTCTTCCACGGACTTTCCAAGGGTGGAACCATCAGAACGTCATATGTTCCAATAACATTCTTATTGTCTGAACTCATTTCCTTTTCTCCTCAGTTAATTCGCTTTGAACTTTCACCCAAGACCACCACGGACCGCAATCCATCGTAGTGATAATAGTATATAGCGTTCCGATCGGCAACATTTATCATGCGGGGCGGCTGGTCAATTCGGGGCAGGCGACTGGTGGGGCGAGTTGGGGATTGGGTTTGATGTTTTTGTAAATTATGCTAAGATAAGAGGTGATAATTAGTTGTTTTTGCGTTTTTTTGAGCAAGATTTTAACTGTGAAGTGCAAAAATGAGAGGCTTTGGCGTTAGTAGTCAGAGCGTGACGACAAAGTTTGGCAGGGATTGACTGTGGGCCGGAGCAGAAAGAATTTGACAGTGAAGAATTTGTGGTTGTACCTTGCCTTGGTGGTACTGGTTGTAGTCGTTGGGGCGGTATGGTTATTGCATCGGCCTGGGATTTGGTCCGGGGATGTGGGTAATGTGATTTTAATCAGCATTGATACGTGCCGGGCGGATTACCTGGGCTGTTATGGTTTTGGGCGTGGAACGACGCCGAATATCGACGCTGTTGCCCGGCAGAGCGTTCTGTTTGAGAATGTGGTGGTTCCGGTGCCGTTGACTCTGCCGGCGCATTGTTCGATGCTGACCGGCACTATCCCGCCTTATCATGGTGCGCACGATAACCTGGACTATCGGTTGGGTGATTCGAGTGTCACCATCGCCGAGATATTGAAGGAGCAGGGATTTGTTACCGGTGCTGTCATCAGTACGTTTGTTCTTGATTCGCAGTTTGGTCTGAAGCAGGGTTTCGACAGCTACAACGACACCTTTGAGGCAGGCTACCTGGTGGGGACTGTCAGTGAGCGCAAAGGCGGCGAGACAAACCGTTTTGCGATTGAATGGCTGGAGCAGCACAAGGGAGATAAATTCTTTTTCTTCCTGCATTATTACGACCCTCATACCGAATACAGACCGCCTGAGCCGTTTGCTTCGCGGTTTGCAGATGACCTGTACGCCGGGGAGATTGCGTACACCGACTATTGCATCGGGCAGGTTGTGCAGAAGCTGCGGGACCTGGGGTTGTTCGATTCGAGCCTGCTTATTATCGCCGGTGACCATGGTGAGATGTTAGGCGAGCGCGGTGAGCAGGAGCACGGTTATTTCATCTACCAGAGCGCTATTAAAGTTCCGCTGCTTTTCAAGCTGCCCGGTCAGCGTAAGGGCGAGGTTGTGAAAGATTTGGTTGGTCTGGTTGATATTGTGCCGACGATTTGCGGCCTGGTGGGTATCGAGCCGACGGCGCAGATGCAGGGAAAAGACCTGTCGGGATATTTAGGCGGCAAATCTGCACCGGGTGAGGGAAGATACGTTTATACAGAATCGCTTTATGCGACGAAGTATAACGCCAATACGTTATTAGGGGTGGTTACGGACCGCTGGAAATACATCCAGACGACCAGGCCGGAACTGTACGATTTGATTGGGGACCCGCAGGAATCGAATAATGTGATAGAACAGCACTTCCAGCAGGCCAGGATTCTCCAGGACCGCTTACGACAGATTCTGGAGCAGACGGTTCGAGAGCGTCAAACGGACGGCAAGGCGGAATTGGACGAGCAGTCTCGGAAGCGTCTGGAGTCACTGGGTTATGTCAGCGGTGCGGTGAGTGAGGATTTCAGATTTGACCAGAGCAAGGACGACCCGAAGGATTTGATTGATTTCCACGTGTTAAATACAAATGTGCATCGTCTTATGGGGCGGAATGAAAACGCCGAGGCGAAGAAGTTGTGCAAGGAATTACTTGCGCAACGGCCTGATTGTTATGAAGTCTACCGTATGTTGGGCAAGATTGCGTTTAGAGAAAATGATAAGGAAAATGCGAGAAGTTATATGCTCGAGAGTCTGCGTCTTAACCCTGACCAGTCGGACCTGCATAATAATCTGAGTGTACTATTGGCCAGAGAGCGTAAGTATGACGAGGCGATTGAGCATCTTGGAAAATCGCTGGAGATTAGTCCCGGTCAGATTGTTGCGCGCAATAATCTTGCCGGGCTGCTGGACAGGCAAGGCAGCGGTGAAGAAGCAGCGTCGCACTATGCCGAATCGCTTCGGGTCAAAGATAATCAGCCCGATATACATGTGAAATTAGGGGACATCCTTTACAGGCAGAAGAAGTTGAATGAGGCCGTCAAGCATTGGGGCGAATCGCTAAAGTTTAGGCCGAAGCAGCCACACGTCATCTATAACCGGCTGGGCAGCGCTTTCTACAAGTTGGGCAAGGCGGACGAGGCAGTTGAAAATTGGAGCAGGTCGCTGGAACTTGAACCAGAACAGCCTGATATTAAAAATAACATAGCCGCGGCGTCGGTCGAAAAGGCGAAGGGGCAGTGAGGCCGTTATTTACTTTGTGAGAAAGCCCGGCGCCGGTAAGCAGGAGGCTGTGTCGGCATAAAGAAGAGATGAAGGAACAGTGCGAGTGGACCAGGGGAAAAATAAATCAGCATGGAGAGGACTGTGGCTGGTGCCGGTTGGCATTTTTTGTTTTGCTTTGCTGGTACGCATGGTGTATTTAGCGGAAAACTTCGGCGTGGCATTTTACAATTATCGCGGCATCGATGCAGAGCAGTATCATATGATGGCGGTGGGTTTTCTGGACGGGACCTGGCCTGGTGGACGGGTCTTTGTCTGGCCTCCGCTTTATCCACTGTTGCTTGGCCTGCTTTACAAAACCATTGGGCAGAACATCACGGCTCTGAGGATAGTTCATGCAATACTGGGTTCGATTAGCTGCGTGCTTGTTTACTCTATTGCACGGGTTATCTTTAGCCGTCGGTTCGTTCCTATTGCGGCGGCGATTATATGCTGTTTGTGCGGGACGCTTGTTTATTTTGACAGTCAACTGCTGTCGGGCAGTCTGGATGTACTGCTGGGACTTTTAACAATCTTTTTGCTGCTTTTGGCATCCAGGCATAAACAGATTGGATGGTGGGTGTTGGCGGGTCTGGTTATCGGATTGTCGGCTATAAACAGGGGGGCGATTATACTGTTTGTTCCGATTATTTTGTTCTGGATGTATATGGCGGGGCGTCAGGAGTGGTCGCCAGCGGGCAAATTCGAAGGGCCGGTGTTTTGGAAGAGGGCCGTTGCGCTGCTGGTGCCGGTGTGTCTTATTATCCTTCCGGTGGTCGTGCATAACGTCAGGTATGACAGGGCGACGGTCGAGAGGAAGCCGCAGCCGTTAGGCCTGAAGCAATTTGCCTCGACGGGATTTTTGCCTATCGCGACGAACCTCGGTATCAATCTTTACCTCGGCAATCACTGGGAACTTCGGCAGGTCAATAATATCAACCATCCGGAACATTTCATATACTTTCATCGCATCATGGACAAGCCGGGCCGGGAGGGGATTGAAAGTGCTTTTGGCCAGAGCAGGTATCTTGTTCGCCAGACGCTTCGAGACATCTTTGAGGAGCCGGGGGCCTTTATCAAGCTGATGGGGGTCAAGGTGATTGAGCTTTTTAACGGTGTCGAGATCGGTCGCAACGCGAACCTGTACGCCTTTCGGCGATACTCAAGGCTGTTGAGCGTGCTGTTGTGGAAGAGGATTATCGCGTTTCCGTCGGGATTGATTATTCCTCTCGGGATTGTGGGCATATTTTTGGGTTTTGGCGTGTGGCGCAAGCACTTTTTGCTGCTGGGTTTTCTTTTAGTACAGTGCATTTTCATTCTTTGCTTTTTTGTAACCGCGCGCTACCGTCTGCCGGTCATACCGCTGCTTGCCATGTACGGTGCTTTTGCGGTGGAGACTTTGGTTTGTCGGGTGAGGGGGGGAGTAAAAAGCAAGTTGGTGCCACCGGCTGTTATGCTGGTGGTTCTTGTGGTGTTGTGCAACAGTTTTAGCCCGAAGGTTGAGACAGAGCACGGGTACAGCGAACACGGCAATCTGGGCAATGATTTATTCGAGCAGGGCAGAATCGACGAGGCGATTTTCCAGTATAGAGAGGCATTGAAACTTGCGCCAGATTATTCGGAGGCGAATGTGAGATTGGCCAATGCTCTTTCCAAGGCAGGTGAGATCGACGAGGCCATTTTGTATTACGAGAGGGCGCTTGAGCACGCCAGCGATTGTTTTGGGGTTCGTTACAGCGCTTTGGTGAGGCAGCACAGGACGGCTTGTTACGAGGTACATAATTATCTGGCGGGCGCACTGGCCAAGCAGGGCGGGAAAGACAGGGCGATTGAACATTACGCTGAGTCGCTGCGATTAAATCCGGAGCAGCCGGACGTTCATTATGATCTGGGCAATTTACTGATGGATTTGGGTCGGCTAAATGAAGCGGTGACACATTATAATGAGGCGGTGTCTTTGAAGCCGGACTATCTCGAGGCGGGGAGTAATCTGGCCAAGGCACTGGCCGGGCAGGGCAAGCTGGGCGAGGCCATCGAGCGGTGGGAGCAGCTCGTGCGTGCTTACCCTGGAGAGTCGCTTCTTCACAGTAATTTGGGGACAGCCTATCGCGGTCTGGACCAGTTCGACAAGGCAATCGCACATTTGGACCAGGCGCTGGATTTGGAACCGAGCCGCGTTGATGTTCTCAATAAGCTTGCCTGGCTCCTGGCGACGTGTAAAGATACGAGGTACCGCGACCCGGTTCGAGCGGTTGAGCTTGCGGAGCGCGGCTGTAAACTCACGGCGCACAGAGAACCGAAACTGCTTGACAGCTTAGCGGCGGCGTATGCCGGCGCAGGGAGGTTTGGCGAGGCCGTCAGGACGGCTGAAAGGGCTTTGGAAGTTGCGAAGTTGCTTAGGGCAAAAGAACTGGTGGCTGACATCGGCAAGAGACTGGAAATGTACGGACGGGAACAGGCGTATCATGAGTAGAGCGGTCGAGGAACGGGTGCCGACAGCTCAAATATTTCCGTGAACTCTATCAATCTTGACGGGGCGGGAGGGGATTAGATTTGACTTTTCTGCAAATTATGGTATCATAAAGACCGATAATCGTTTGGTTTTTTTGCGGTTTTTACGCATTTTTAGTTGTTATGATAAGTTCTGACTCATCATCCGGCAGGGGCGCCGGGAAAATATTGCTGGCAGGTGACATAAGCAGGGCGTTTTTTGATGCGGCGGCTGTTTGTCAGGAGGGTTGTGAAGTACAGGCCGAAATGAGGGATGCGATTTCCTCTGCTGCGAAGAACAGCTTTGCGGTGATTGGAGTTGTAATCTCGGGCTCGGGTTTTAGATTGGGCTCGGCGCTGAAAGCCTTTAGAGAGGCAAACCCTGATGCGAGAATTATCCTGCTGGCGCAGATGTATGAGGAGCCGCTGGCAATTGAGCTGGTCGGCTCGGGGGTGGACGGCAGAGAGTTGGCGGATGATTATTTGATATGTCCGGTTGATGCGGCTGAGTTTTACAAAGCTGTTGGGCCCGGGCCGGTCGGGGCAAAGGTTGTTGTTGCCGCGACCAGGCCGGTTGATACGGCGCAGAGGACGCGAATAAAACAGCTTGAGAAGCTGGCCACCGAGGATGACTTGACGGGCCTGAAGAACAGAAGATATATTTGGGAATTCTCAAGGCAAATCATAGAACGCGCGCGGGGAGAGAACGGCAGGGTCACGCTGCTTATCTTCGATATCGATAACTTCAAACATTACAATGATATTTACGGTCATTTGGTCGGCGATGAGCTGCTGAAACAGGCTGCTGTTTTGATGCGGCGGTGCTGCCGCGGGCACGATGTTGTCGGTAGAATCGGCGGTGATGAGTTCGCTGTTATTTTCTGGGACGACCCGCACAGAAACCCGCTTAAAGATGAGAGCGAGAGGCGCTCGGCAGCGGTTGACCATCCGAGGGAGGCGATTTCTGTGGCAAAGCGGTTCAGAAAAGAATTAGAGAAGGCCGAATTCGGCCTGCTCGGCCCTGAGGGCAAAGGGACCCTGACGATAAGCGGGGCGCTGGCGAGTTTCCCCCGTGATGGGTCAACTATGCAGGAGCTATTTGCGCGGGCGGACAAAGCCCTGCTGGATGCGAAGCACAGCGGTAAGAACAGGATATATCTGGTCGGCAGGCCCGACAGTGACATCGCCGATGTCGAATAGATGATTCCTTATTGGTAAATGGTAAGTGCTAATTCTCGATTCTCGATGCGAGATGCTCGTGGGTCGTAATTTTTTCAACCGCAGAGAACGCCGAGAGCTTTTAGACGCCGATTGCGGAGATTTGCGTGCTAAGGCGCATTTTTCATTCTTTTTTTGCTGGTCTTTCCTCTCGTTTTGCGTTATTATAGGACACCGGTAGACGGGTTGTTGCGGCTTTTCACAAGTGAATAGTTTTTTGCACTGAATTTTTGACGTTTCGTCTTAAACCGGCAAAGTTTTTTGGGAAAACGCATAAAAAGTTGGTGCTCCTTTGCCTACGGGCTAAGGGGCATCGCTTGCGTGTTCCTTGCAGGCCTTGGCGGGCCTCAGTTGGGCACGATGTAGCGGTGCCCTTTTTTATGGACCACAGACGAGTTAACATTTTTAGGAGAAACTTTGAATGGAAGAAGATACATTCATTAAGCTTTTTATGTTTTTTAGTATATTAGCTTTCGGTGGGGCCATAATCGGTGGTATTGTGTTGGCGATAATGGCCCTTTTGGGCAAAGTAGAATCCAAACCTTTCCACATTAAACTCACCAGCGATAAAAAGGTTACTACTAATACGCCGTCTGAACTGGAGAAATGTGCCAATTGTGGAAGGGACATTGGAAAACTTGAAAAGACTCACGTCTTCAAAGACAACACTGTTTGTGTGGACTGTTATCCGAGACTGAAGAGCCAAGAGCAGACAACCTGAATCAACTCTTATGCTCGGCTTGGGTGCAGTGATGTTGAAAAGAATACTCAAAGAAGACCACAAGGAGAATTCAGAGGTAAAATTAGATGAAGAATATTTCGTACAGAATTATCTCTTATGATCCTCAGAGAATTGGCCTAATCAGTATTACACAGAAGGCTGTTGCCGATTTGTTGCAAATAGTTGGATTGAAAGTTTCCGCTGAAAGTATTGAATGCGAGGGCAAAGAAGAATTAGTACTCGAATGGGATCAATTGGGACTCTGGGAGAAAAACGATGATATAGGTTTTCGCTGGAGGATGAGGGCCATATGTCGAAAAGCTTACGCGCAGCGAGAAGATGGTGGAATGAATAAAGTACTCTTAGTTACAAGCATTAATATAGGGTCTATTGTGGGTTTATCGGATGAATGGATAGCAATAGTATCTTCTTGCCGAATTAACGACGACCCTGACACAGTTACTACTGCAATTTACCATGAACTAGGTCACATTCACGGCATTCCAGACGAGAAAAGAAAAAATATAGGCAATTACGAAACGGCAGGCATCAAAGATGAAGAAATCGCAGCTTTGGAGTACAAGTATCAGGGTGAAGATGCCATATTCTATTGGCGAGGTGAACACTGTCTGAATGTTGGTTGTTCAATGCGACAAAGATTATGTTTTGAAAATTGGAAAAAGCATTTAACGAAAGAAAGATTACTTGGCAAACCATATTGTGATAAATGCGTAGCCGACTTAAAACGAATGGTCGAAGCTTAGGAGTCCATCAGATTATGATGAGGGACATTAAAAACATTGCTGTGCCGGTAACTATGGGTCTTCGTTGAGGACGATGGTTTCGGTTGGGCCTAAGAGTTTATAGCGTATTCCCCGCCAGGTTAGCGTTCTGCCAAAGGCCGACGAGATAATAAGCAGCAGCAGCAGTAGTGACCATACCCAAAAGAGAAGAATATCGGCAGCGCGGGCGAACCTCATTTTTAGCAAGTCCTGCTGGAGCAATTTACCGGCCATTTTTTGTCTGACTATTGCCCGGCCCATCTGGCATGCGAGGACGAGGATGGGTACGGCAGTGAAGAACAGCAGGTTCTTTTCGCCGGTTGCTCCGGCGTAAATTGCCACGGCCGCGGTGCCCCACAGGGCCAATACCGAATACACGCTGGAGCACAATCCGAACCACCAGGTTTTTGGGTTGCTTACGCGGGTGATTAGGAATTGTCGCCTTGCGAATTTGAACAGCTCAGCCCATGCGGTGGATTCGTATGATGGGGCAAGGCAGGCGGGGACAAAGGCTACTTTTTTGCGTGCCTTTTTGACGGCATAGCTGAGTGACAAGTCGTCGCTGAGGGCTTTTGGCCAGATTTTGTCAAGGGCCAGCTCGCGAAAGAGGTCGACACGAATGGCCATCGACCCACCCCAGGCCTGGTTGAAGCGCGTGTTGCCGAGCAACTGGGCAATCTTGGCGTTAATCGCCGACAAGGCCAGACTGGCTGGATTGTTCTTTTTGGGGATGAACCAGCGATAGCCGCTGGCTGCGCCGTTTTTGGATTGTCGAAGCGGGTAGACCAGGTG
>SDBT01019916.1_pt1 | contig 10503 bp, 6 predicted proteins | sample 2277101 | NCBI WGS metagenome assembly SDBT01 (sample SAMN10404973, study PRJNA504765) | marine sediment metagenome | isolation source: marine sediment core GS10_PC15, 103 cmbsf | place: Arctic Ocean: Southern Knipovich Ridge | collected 2010
CGTTATGGTGAAGCCCACCGTCTTTGAGATGTCCAAAGAGGTAATTGAACAGTTAAGGTCACTTGGATACATTGAATAACCGAAAGACGAGATTGTCAAGATGGACTTGCCAGGAGAAATTTCTTGTTGCCAATCTTGATCAACAAGACTATTATTAACGTTATTTATGGTGACAGTCTTGACAACATGGCGGCTTGCTTTGCTAAATATTGCAACGAAGCTTTCGAAATTCGCAAATTGCGAAATGCCACAGAAGAAAAATGTTTACAAAAACCTTCTTGTTACTTCCGATTCTCTTCTGGAATCTAGCGAATGGGGAAAAATAAAAATTAAAGTGAAGAGACTTCGTACTAAAAGTTTAACACTGGCAGTTACCTTCTTTTTTTGGAACAGAATTGGCGAGCTATTTAATAACCAGTTGGTTAATGATGTAGATATTGCACAACCAAAACCAAGTATCAAACATCGTGTAGGCTTTCCTTCATGGTCTCACTTCACCATAAGTTCTGATAAGCATGAAGAGTGGATATTAATGGGGCTTAGAGAAACAATAAAAAATTATCGACAATTGATAGATTCATTAAATAATATAAATTCGCCACCCAAGGTTGTTATTCTCTATAACCCTTCTTCATATGAGATATATCGTGGAATTCTGTGCGAAATAAATTCTGATGCCGACCGTAGCTCTTTAATTCAATTAAATGTCCTAAAAAAATTTGCTGACGAAAATCAGATTGTTTTTATAAATCTCATACCAGGGTTTAGAGAAGTTGTTGAGGAAAAAAAGTTGTGGATGTTTGGGGAACATGATAGTGTTCATTGGTCTCCCATTGGAACAAAGATAGCAGCCGAAGTTATATTAAATAAGCTAAACCAAGTTCTGGTAGATATGCAAAGATAAATATTATTGGTGTTAATGAGTTTTTTTTGGTACCATTTCAAATTTAAACAAAGAGGTAGCCCCGATTGACTCAGTGCTACCCCTTCTAGGGTCATGCATTTGGCCTTGCCTTTTTTATACCCACAGAAAAATTATATTCATTTTTTAGAGACTAAAAATCTAATTATAGATACCCCAGAGATTTGAGTTTTTCTTTTGTCTCTTCATCCGGCAAGTTTGTTCCCTCGATTTTTTTTTCGGGATGATTCTTTATTGTGAGAAGCAATTTTTCTTTAAGTCTTTCAGCTATTTCCTTATTCTCATCTATTAAATTTTTGGTCTCATAAGGATCTTCAGTTGTATTATATAATTCGCTCTCAGCCAATACTCCATCAGAAGCATAGATTAACTTCCAATCCTTCACTCTATAAGTTCTTAGTCTTTCGCCGAATCTTTTAGATAAAACAGCATCGCTTTCACTATATGCATAAGGAGCATTAGCTGTTTCTTTATTTAAAACCATGGGCATTAAACTTACACCTTGAAACTCTCTTCTTAATGGAATATTCAAGAAATCCAGGAGTGTTGGAACGATATCAATGCTTTGGACCATGCTATCGACTACCTTTCCTTGCCATTGATTATTTGGGAATTTTATAATTAAAGGAATTTTTAAACAAACATCATATAGATAGGTGCCATGGTCAAAATATTCTTTGTGTTCAGTGAGACTCTCACCATGATCAGCAGTTAGGATGATGAGTGTATTATCAATAATGTTATATTCTTTAATCACGTCGAGTAATTTTCCTATTTGTTGATCTACAAATTTTATTTCCATATCATACAGATGAACTTGTTTAGCAATATCTTCATGGCTATTAATGACATCTCTTAAATAGGGGTTTTTTTTTAAAGGCATCAGATCAATATCAAATTTAACTTCAGAGAAGGAAGAGTCGATTTTTATACTTTCTGGAGGTGAATATGGAAAATGAGGATCGAAGTAATGAATCCAGAGGAAAAATTTTTTCCTATAATTCTTTTCCAGCCATTGTTTTACCAGCACATTAGTCTTATCCGCTTTTCTTTCCTCTCCATCAAAATTATCTTCATAAACATCAAAGCCTTGATGCAGACCGGAAAATTTTGCTGTAAGGGTCCAGCCACTAACAAATGCTGAGGTATCATAACCTTCTTCTTTTAAAATTTCTGCTAAAGTCAAATTCGTGTGTGTTAATGGATAATTTACTCCTTCGATTTTTTTACCTGAAGAATCCTGAAAAAACATGTTCCTGGTATTATGAACGAATGGATATGTTGAGGTCAGAATGGATGCATGCGAGGGTGCAGTGTAAGGGGCTTGAGCTATTGCATGCTTGAACCTAATTCCTTCTTTAGCAAGTTTGTCGATAGTGGGTGTTATATTTCTATTATAACCATAAGCACCTATGTGATCAGAGCGGAGAGTGTCAATAGTAATTAAAAGAACATTTGTATTACCAAAGCTGTGATTGGTATTTTCTTTGAATGTACTTCGATCCTTTAGAAAAATAATGCTGCAACATAAAGCTATTATAAAAAAAACTACAATAATCTTTTTTTTCATTGTCATGCTCTATAAGATCTTGTCAGGTATTTTTACCAAAATTTTACTAATGATCCCTATTGCCGTATTCTTCGCGCAGCAAATTCAACTTAAAACTATCATACCAATTTCTTGCTTCACAGCTCCCCTATTGACAAACCTAAATTTCTAGTTTTTTATCTGTTGTTCTTTTAAATATTAATATCATCGGATGATCTACTATTTTAAATAGTAATTCCGCTGCACTGTCATCAAAATTAATTCCTAAAAAGTTTGGCTTTGGATCAAATTTTTTAATCAAACTGAACCCCAGGGTCCCATCAAAAAGCATTCCATAAAATCTTTTTTCAACAGGGTATAACTCGTCTGTTCCTTTCCATTTAAAGGCATGATGATAAAACTCACTTACTATTATATAGTCAGCATCTGAAATTGTTTTTAAAATGTGCTCCCGCAATTCTGCTCTGTCCTTGGGATAATGAAAGTATTTGTAATCAAATAATATTTTAACTTTGTAAATAGGTTTTTTGGATTCCTCCATTCCCACATATCCTCTTTTTGTACCTAATGGGACAGTATAATGCGGTTTATCTTCAACAACGATGGTAGAGTTTGGCTTAACATTTTGATATATCCAATCCGAAGCCTGAATCCGGCTGTCTGGCTCAGAAAATATATTAACAAATGCAATTGAATAAAAGAGACTAAAGGAGACAACTACAATAACAAAACCTCTAATAGCATTGACAGCTATCTTATTTTGTGTCATCGATAATATATCAATTAGCCATCTTGTGCCTAAGATAATTATAAATGGGATAATTGGAAGAATGTACCGGAGAGGTTTAAAATGCCAGGGCCCTATTATGACAAAAAAGGGGATAAACCATGATAAAACTAATTTATCTTCCCGAGTAAATTTGATAAATGCCTGCAATACCCCTATTAAGGAAACGATTCCTAACAAAGGTCCCATTCCAAAGAGTAACAAGTTTTTAATCTGATACCAATACATCGGTGTATTATAATAAGAGGCCCTGTAATCTATCCATTCGTATATCTTATCAGCATAAAACATAAAGAATAGCCCCAGGGAAGAACCCTGCTGATTAGATATGTCAAAATAATTCTTATAATCTAAAATTGCATAAGGGTTAATGACGAAATATGTCCCTATAGCTACTAAAAAGGCTACTATTATTTTTTTGTTAAAAAATATTCTAAAAGAAGATTCTCTAGTGGTTGATAATCCGTTTTTTCTCCTTGCTCCCAATAGATGAGCAGTTAGTATTGGGAGAAATAGTAGACCGCTTGTTAATTTTGTTGAAAGTGCTAATCCGAAGGAAATTCCAGTTAATACATAATATTTCAGTTTGCCTGTTTTTAAGATTCTAATTGAAAACAAGAATGTACTGAGGATAAAAAAAACTAATAAATTATCGACTGTGCCATAATGACTTTCTTGTATAAGGGCAACACAAAGGGCAACAAACAATGCAGATAGGATGCCGACCTTTTTCGAATAGAGGTTCTTGCCTATACAGTAAGATAAAAAAATAATCATGGTTCCAAAAAAAGCGGATATATATCTTGCAATCAGAGAAAATGTTGGATAAAATTTCTCCAGTGCGATTATGTACATCCATGGACTTTTGGCTGAAAGGGGTTTTAAAGAATAAGCGGTAAGGAATAATTTATCTGAAATCCAAAAGCTGATGTTTTTAACGCAGAGAAACAAATAAAGGGGAAAAGCACCATATGATGAAAAGTGGGGATTAAAAGAAAAATATTTAAGAATATTATATTCTAACCGTAAAGATGTAAAGACAACACCAAACTGTTCGTCATAGTGAAAGAGATATGGTAATCCCCAGGAAAGGCTATAAAACCTTAATGATATTCCTAAAAGAAGAATTAAAAAAAGCAACTGATAGGCTTCTTTAAATAATGCGTGATTATGGATTTTATTCATCTTCTAAGCGGAGAGAGGGTATTTTTTAATGAATTAAACCTACCAAAATAACTTTCCCTAGTCAAAGCATATTTGCCGAGTGAAACCCTGTTTGCTTACACTTTAGATTTATTAAAACAAATACATTATAACATTTTCTTATGAAGATAATCTTAATAAATCCTCCATGGGCTGATACCTATGGTGAATTCAAAGATTCTGCAAAATCGACGGTATCCTATCCGCCCCTTGGGCTATGTTATTTATCAAGCCTTATGAAAGATTGTGGGCACTCAGTTAAAATTGTCGATTTTGAGGCAGAAGATGAGGCGAGCGGTGAGATTATTGACAGTATCATTTCGTACTCTCCTGAATTAATAGGAATTACAGCAGCGACCACTGTTTTTCACCATGCAAAAGAGATAGCTGAAGACATCAAAAAGAGACTTAACATTCCAATCGTTGTAGGTGGGCCACATCTGACCCTTGTGCGAGAAAAAGCAATGATAGATGGAAGTTCTTTTGACTACGGTATCTATGGGGAAGGCGAAGAGACCTTTAAGGAATTGATTAATGTATTAGAATCGAATGGTTCAGTTGATAATATAAAAGGAATTATTTATCGCAAAAATGGAGAAGTTATATTAAATGAACCAAGACCTTACGTTGAGGACCTTGACTCCCTCCCCTTTCCTGACTTTGAGTCGTTAAAATTAAACAAATATTGTTGTCATATCCCTAAAAAGGGCGTGGTTCCATTTTTACCTGTAGCCACAAGCAGAGGGTGCCCTTTTTTATGTATATATTGTTCCGCACCATCAATATTCGGTAAAAAGGTAAGGTTCAGGTCGATCAATAATGTCTTGGATGAATTTGAATACATTGTCAAAGATTTAAAAATATCCCATCTCGCTTTTGTCGATGAGACTCTATGTCTTGATAGAAAAAGAGTTGTGAACCTCTGTCGAGGCATAATAGAAAGGGGGCTTGATTTGACAATGGAGGGATGGACTCGACCCAACACTGTTGATGAAGAAGTTTTAGGTTTAATGAAAAAAGCTGGATTTGTCCAATTATCATTTGGGATTGAAAGCGGTGACGCAGAAATTTTAAAGATAATAAGATGTGGTGTTAAAAAGGAAGATGTACAAAAAGCATTCAATTTGGCAAAACAGGCGGGACTTGAGACCAAAGGGTTTGTAATGATAGGTCATCCATATGAGACTAAACAAACGGTAAAAAATACACTGAAATTTATAAAAAATTTAAGGAATTGTGATCAAATTTATATTAATATTACCACACCATATCCCGGGACAAAGTTACATGAGATGGCAACAAAAGGAGAAGGCGGGATGCATTTGCTTACTGAGAACTATTCAGAATATCGAAAGTATGGAAATGCTGTAATTGAAGTAAACGATCTCTCAAGAGAAGATTTGATAAGATTACAGAAAAAAGGTTTTATAATGTTTTATTTAACCCCTAAACGTTTATTTTATAATATAAAAAGAGCAGGGCTTAAATCTGCAACAATAAATTCTTTTGCCTTTTTAAAAAGTGTCGTGGGTAAAAGCAAACAATAAATGGTTTGGTGTACATCACTAATGAGGATAGGGACTTGTAGATTCATTCTTTTATACAAACAAAAAGGATGTGCGGATAGGGGAGTATATCATTTATTTTTTTCACTTCAACTTTGAACCCAATATTTTCCAGGAATGTCGCCACTTCCTTATGGTGCTGATAATATAGAGGGTCATTCATTGTCATTATTTTATCTAGAATATATGTAAACCAAAACTTCCAGCGAGGTTCAACAGTTACATCCTTTATTATCAAAGTCCCACCTTTTTTTAGGCTATTATATATATGCTTCATAAGATTTTCACTTACCTTATTGGGAATATGGTGTAATAGATCAAAGGTATAGATTACATCATAGGTTCCGGGAAATAATCCATCCATTAGGTCTTTATTTATAAATTTTAAATTATGGAGGTTAAATTTTTTAGCTACTGCTCTGGCCTCTATAATTCGATTTTTATTTTTGTCAATTCCTGTAATATGTCTTTCTCTATTCTTCAGCCCATAGTAAACAGGGAATAATCCGAATCCACATCCTAAATCAAGAAAATCTCCATCATGAGGCATCAGGTCACTAATTTGGTCTAATAGATCAGGTTTGATTATAGTAAATCTAACAAAAGAGTATGCCTTAATAATTGATGAGGAATAGTTTCTGATAATTTTTTTCATTAATTCTATATCATGCATAGATTGAACCGTCCTGAAAAATTAAACCATTTAACTTATTAATCTCTCTTTTCGAGATTGTCAATTTTAAAATTTTAGAAAATTTCACTTGCACTACATTATAGAGTAGCCTCGCTTTTTCACAATCATACAAGATTACCCCATCCTTTACACATAGGGAATTCTGTGTTATAAGGAAAAAAGGAGGAAAATTATGAAGCAATTACTTAGCAATTACTTCTTTTCAATTCGTATAATTGTTGTATTATTGCTTATACATCTAATTCTTACTTTATCATGTAACAACCTTCAAACTGACCTATCACAAAAAGATTTCAATATAGTATTAATCACCATCGATACCCTGAGAGCAGATCATCTCTCCTGCTATGGCTATCACCGTAAAACCTCACCCACTATTGATAAAATTGCAGAAAAGGGAATCATCTTCAAAAATGCCATAGCTCCTTCCTCTTGGACTGCCCCTTCTATGGTTTCTCTATTAACATCCGTATATCCCATCAATCATGGTGTGATTCATGGCATTGCTTTTAGAGAAGAAAAAAAGATATATAAACAAGATGTCTTTTCAGATGAGCTGACTACTCTTGCTAAAATCTTAAAAGAATACGGTTATTCTACTTTTGGCGTTGCCTCTAACAGCAACTTACATGAGAGATTTGGATTTGCAAGAGGATTCGATTACTTTAAATGTTTATCGTTCTTACCCGCTCCTGATGTTAATAAAATCATATACTCATGGGAAGATGAGATTAGAAACTCTAAAAGATTTTTCCTTTGGGTGCACTATTTTGACCCTCACCAATTCTACCAACCAAGAGACCCCTGGATTAAGCAGTATACTTCTAATGAATTAACCGAAAGACTAAAGCTCTTTAAAAAAAGTGATCTTGAACTTCTTAAACTTATTCCTACGTTTAAAAAAAACCCTCAGGTACTGTCTAATCTTACAGCACTTTATGATAGTGAAATCAATTATGTTGATTTGTATATAAGAAAACTCATCAAAGCACTTGAACTAGATAAAAACACTCTTATCATTATTACCTCAGATCATGGAGAAGGTTTTTTAGAACATGATCAATTAGGACATGCCAATAATCTGTATCAAGAAACAATACATATCCCTCTCATAGTTAAACTGCCTAATAGTATCAGGAAAACAATAAGCAATAGACACGTTAACCTGATAGACATCATGCCTACTATTTTAGATATTCTTGACATTAATCCCCCTGAGCAAACCATAGGAAAATCTTTTCTGGAAAAGAAAAGGATACTATCGTGGTTAAAGAAAACATTATTACGAAAGGATACGTTAGCATATATCTATTCGGAACTGGAGAGGAGTGACACTTTAAAAACAATTATGACATCTGAATGGAAATATATTTATAATTATAAAAGTAAAACAGAAGAGTTGTATAATATTAAATCAGATCCTTTAGAAAAGAATGATCTCGCGGAAAAAAATATTAAGCAGCGCAATAAGCTAAGAGAACAATTGTTTGACTGGGTTTCAAGCTCAAAAAAATACCCCACCAAAAGACAGCCTACCCAACTTTCACCTGAAGAAAAAGAGAAGCTAAGACTTTTGGGATATATACAGTAGATCTCATTTTTTATTGCGACCGCAATAAAAACGATAAAGCTGAACTGTCCTGAACAGTACTTGATTCGACAGTGACCAGACCTCCCTGGATGTCAATGACAGTTACGCAGCTGCCATTGGCTGCTCTAAATTCTTCTCGTTAAAAAGTTTCTTTCATTCAACAAACGTTTGTATAGGTGTTCACCCCCGGCAGCATTTGCCTTGATGTATCCGTTCATTGTTGTATCCATCAATATAATCATCCAGATCATTTTCTAAAGTCTCAATTTCAGAGTAAATCTTTTTCCTGAACGTTACCCGATAAAATTCATTCAAAACTGTTTGATGAAAATGCTCACAAATTCCATTTGTCTGTTGACTTTTAACTTTCGTTTAGAGCAGGTAGAGAATTCCCAGCAGGGAGTACAATGAAATCGCACGGGGAATAGAGAAATTGAAGGTAGCAAATAGCTTGAAAAAAGAGGTCGACACCAGGTAATAGAACAGTGATATAAGGATTGAGTCGCATATACATCAAGTGTTTTTCAACACAAGTCTGCACTGGGTCCACAGGACCAACGGTCCAACCTGTATGAAGAATTCATTGTATGACACTATGGTAAAGTCTTGAAATAGTTTGCGAAACGAGGCCTCGGTTCTGCTGTAACTGCCGCGATCATATTTAAGGAGCAGCTTGTTTGCATAATTAAGCTTTTCATCACATATATAAACATCTGTTTACCTATTACCAACTGGATGGGGGTAATTTTCAGATACATTTTGACCAGCCAGGAGTGAAAAGGCTTCACGCCATCCGATCCGACCCAGAGTAAAAATTATTGAATTATAGAGTATTTTATGATATTATACAAAAAATTTAAATATTAGGCAATATGTTTCGGAGAAAATAACCCCCTATTATCCATGTCTTATAATGAGAGAGATGGATGACTTTATAGATTAGCGGCTTTGGGATTCTTACTATTCTGGAAGGTGTGTGATGTTTGATAAGGCTGTTCAGGAAGTCTTATATCAGCAAGGATGAGATTATTAGGGATCTCTCGACTCGGTTAAGCAGAGTTTAGAGTTTAGCTCATGTACGTATAAAAATGGCAAACTTTAATAGATTACAGCTCCTTATCCTTACCATATAGAAGACCTTCCTGAAGAACCTGAAAAAAGCTTATCTATAGTAGGTAGAAATTCTTTCCAAAGCAGCGGTAACATTAAGGGATAAAAAATACCTTTATAAAATTTATTGAAACCCACTAGAATGTGCAGAACTTATCAAATGCAGCCGGAAATAAGTGTTATCATTCCAACTCATAACTCTTCAAGAATAATAGATACTGTTTTGAAGAGTGTTTTTATCAACAAGGATGTTAAAAAAGAAGTTTTAGTTGTAGATGACCTCTCTACAGACAATACTGTCGAAACAGCACGCAATTATCCATGCAGGATAATTACCCTGAAGGAAAAGGCAGGGCCTTCTCATGCAAGAAACATCGGCGCACAAGAAGCAAAAAGCGAAATACTTATGTTTATGGACTCTGACGCCCTTATTGAAAAGGACACCCTGAAAAAAATCTTACGAACTTTTAAAGAAAACCCAACAATTGCATGCGTAGGCGGAGTCTTTGAGAAAAACACCAAACATTCTTCAACCTTTGGAAAATACAGGGACCTGCAGCTTCACTACTGGCACCAGACTACCGCGGGTGACGCCTCGGTTTTTATTCTGACAGCCGGCGCAATAAAAAGAGAGGTTTTCTTTAAGGTTGGGGGGTTTAAACCAGAATTTGGAAAATTTGCGGATATTGAGGATTATGAGATCGGCCACCGCATATCGGAAAAGTACTGTATGATAACTGACAATACAATCCGCTTCCATCACCTTGAACACGCTTCTCCCATGCCGGTACTTGTAAAAAAGCTTTTCAGGCGAGCAAGGATGTGGGTCCCGCTTTTCTTAAAAAGAAGAGCATTTGAAAAGAACTATGCTACAAAAAATAGAGCATTAGCAGTTATCTGTTCTGGATTGGTACCTGTAGTATGTTTCTTATCCTTTTACTGGCCATACCTACTTTATGTAGCTATCATATTGTTAGGGACGTTTGTTATCCTTGATAAGGGCTTTTACCGTTTTCTTTACAGAGAGGGGTCGCTTCTTTTCCTGTTTTTTGCATCATCAATCCACTTTCTCCTCTCCATAG
>SDBT01019917.1_pt1 | contig 10503 bp, 5 predicted proteins | sample 2277101 | NCBI WGS metagenome assembly SDBT01 (sample SAMN10404973, study PRJNA504765) | marine sediment metagenome | isolation source: marine sediment core GS10_PC15, 103 cmbsf | place: Arctic Ocean: Southern Knipovich Ridge | collected 2010
CTGCTTCTGGCCAACTGGGCCCCGGGCTGCTCTCCGGTCCCCGGTGGCGCCCCCGTGCCCGAACCGGCGTCATCGTCCCTGCTGCTGCTCGGTGCGCTGGCGATGATTCGGCGCAGATGGAGATCGTCTTCCGCGGAGGGGTCGGAGAAGTCGAAGCCGCTTGTCGTGTGAGGACCCGCCCCCCCGCCGAAGAACACCCCGCACACCGAACGGACACACGCCCGAGCGCGATGCAAAAAAGACCCCGGCCCACCGAGGCACCGACCCATGAAAACACGGTGGGCCCGGGGCTACCAAAAGACGATCGCGCGGGTCCGCCCGGCCCGCCGTGGTGTGGGGCGGGGGACCGCGATCCACCGGACGGACCGTTCCGATCACCACACTCGGATCTCGGATCCGGACCCGCGCTCATTGTCCTTGCAGACGAGCATGGCCGACGCGGCGTTCGCGAATGTTGTATATGACCCACCCACGGGGCGTACAACTCGTTTGGACACGGAGCTGTTTCAGTGCTCCCCGACCCCAGTGCATCGTAGCACCTTCCACACCGACCCGTCCACAATTCTCAGTTTTCGCGATTTTGGCAATTCTCGCGATTCGGGCGGCGGACGACGCGCGTGCATCAGGTCCACGGGCGGGCGGGGCGGATGTTCTGCGCAACGGCCGCGCCGGTCCCAAGGGCGCTCGGTCCGGCGCTGTGTCCAGATTTTCAGAAAAAACTTGACTGACCCACGGAGTTCCGGGAGATTGTGTGTAGGTACGGGCCGGGGAACAGAGCACAGTTACCTGGGCTCGCAGCGCCGTTTTGCCGTGATCACACGGTGATGTTCCGATAGCTCCAGCGCGACCCGCGCGGGGCCGCCAGCACCGGCCCAAGTCCAAAGGGCGGACCCGCCGGACGACCTGGTTGAGGCGCAGATCAGTTACCTGCTGAGAGTAGGCGCGGGCTGCGGGTAAGGCCCACGTGCTCTCTGTGGTTCCGGTAGAGCACGTGGGAAGGCTGTTCGCATATTGCGAGATACGCGATGGCAGGCGGGCGGGGATCAGAAGAGTCGAGCCGGAGCCCTGTCAAGGGCACGGGAGCAGTATACGAACCTCCCCTGCGAGAATCCGGGGGCTTCCTCCAGACGATAATCGACGCCATCCTCGAGCCCATGACGGTCGTCGGACGCGATTATCGCGTCGTCATGGCCAACCGCGCCGCCCGCGAGGCGGCGGGAATGGACCCAGTCGCACACTCCCCGACTTGCCACCAGGCCTTCCATGACCGCGACCGGCCGTGCGCGGAGTACGGCGAGGCGTGCCCGCTGGAGCAAGTCATCGCGACCAAGGCCCCGGCCACTGTCAGGCGGATCAGCCCTCGCGGCGACGGCGACGAGGCCTTTGTCGAGATAAGCGCCGTCCCGGTCTTCGATCAGGCGGGCGAGGTCGCGCAGATCATCGAGTTATCCCGGGACGTCACCGAGCAGGTGCGCTCCGAGCGGGCGATCGAGGGCCTGGCGAAGTTTCCATCCGAGAACCCCCACCCGGTGATGCGGGTCGGGGCCGACGGGACTGTCCTCTACATGAACGCGGCCTGCGATCCGGTGCTGACCGACCGGGGCTGCCGTCTCGCCGAGCCCGTTCCCGACCAGTGGGGAAAGCTGGTCGCGAACGTCCTGAAGTCCGGATCCGTGGAGACAGTTGAGCTCGAGCATGGTGGGCGTTTCTTCTCTTTCAGAGTGGTTCCCGTAAGCGACGCCGCCTACGTCAACTGGTACGGGCGCGACATCACCGATGCCCGGCGCGCCACCGAGGCGCTGCGCGAGAGCGAAGAGAGGTTCCGCCTCCTTGTGGCGAACGTCACCGATTACGCCATCTTCATGCTGGACCCCGAAGGAAACGTCGTCAGTTGGAACCAAGGCGGCGAGCAGATCAAGGGATATCGGGAGAAAGAGATTCTCGGGAAGCATTTTTCGGTTCTCTACCCGCCCGAAGACAGGGAAGCAGGCAAACCGGAAGAAGAGCTGAAAACGGCGATCGCCGAAGGGCGGTTCGAGGGGGAGGGATGGCGGGTGCGCAAGGATGGGTCGCGGTTCTGGGCGCACGCGGTCATCACCCCACTGCGAGATGAAGCCGGAGAACTCCGCGGTTTCACGGAGGTGACGCGCGACGTGACCGTTCGCAGGCAGGCCGAGCGCGTGCGGGAACACCTCATCACCGAGCTCGAGGCCAAGAACGCCGAACTCGAGCGGTTCACCTACACCGTCTCCCACGACCTCAAGGGCCCGCTGATCACCATCAGGGGGTTCCTGGGCCAGTTGAGGCGCGACGCGGCGGAGAGCGATCCGGAGCGGGTTGAGCACGATATCCAGCGAATAGGCAACGCGGCTGCGCGGATGCAGGAATTGCTTGAAGATCTGCTGGATCTCTCGCGCATCGGACGCATCGTCAATCCACCGACGGAGGTGGCGCTTGGCGAGCTTGCGCGGGAGGCGGTCGGGCTTCTCGCCGGGAAGATAGAGCAAGAGGGCGTGCGGGTCGAGATCGCTTCGGACTTACCAGCGGTCTTCGGCGACCGGACGAGGGTCCTGGAGGTCCTGCAAAACCTGATCGAGAACGCCGTCAAGTTCACGGGCGACCGACCGGACCCGCGCGTCGAGGTCGGCGCGCGAAGAGAGAGCGGCGAGACCGTCTGCTACGTGCGCGACAACGGGGCGGGGATCGATCCGCGCTATCACGAGAAGGTGTTCGACCTATTCGGCCAGCTCGACCCCGACAGCGAGGGAACGGGTGTGGGGCTGGCGATCGTCAAGCGAATCGTGGAGCTTCACGAGGGCCGCGTCTGGGTCGAATCGGACGGGGAGGGGCGCGGGAGCACGTTCTGTTTTACGTTACCGGAAGAGAGAAAGGTGCGGGAAGATGGGTAGTGAAGGATTGAGCGGCGAACCGCTGGTGATATTGCTCGTCGAGGACGACCGGGATCACGCCGAGCTGATACTGCGGGCGTTCGAGGATCATCGAGTGGCCAATAAGGTCTATCACGTCCTCGATGGTGAGGCGGCGCTGAACTACCTGGTGCGGAAAGGCGAGTACGCATCGCCGGAGAAAAGCCCCCGCCCGCACCTGGTCCTGCTGGATCTTCGCTTACCGAAGATCGACGGGCTGGAGGTCCTCAAGAGGATCAGGGGCTGCGAGGGGCTGGCGAAGCTCCCGGTGGTGGTCCTGACGACCTCCGCCGCCGAGACCGACGTCGCAAGGGCCTATGAGCACCACGCGAACAGCTACGTGGTGAAACCGGTTGACTTCGAAAAGTTCAATCAGTTGATGGACGATCTGGGATTCTACTGGCTGGGCTGGAATCACTACCCGTGGTGATCGCGGGCGGACGGCGCCCTGTCCGGTGAGGGGCGGGGCGTATTCCTGGATGCGCCGATGCAGGGAGGATCGGCCGTGAACGATCGGACGATCGAGATTCTGCTGATCGAGGACGACGAGGCGCACGCCGAGTTGATCCGCCGGGCGTTCGAGATCAACGGCGGGGAGATGAACCTGACCGTGGCGCCCGACCTCCGGGAAGCCCGCGCCTGCATCGCCAAGCGCTCCCCCGATCTGGTGATCGCCGACCTGCTCCTGCCCGACGGTAAGGGCGTGGACATCTTCCCGGGCGATGGTAGGGAGCTGCCCTTCCCCGTCGTGATCCTGACCGCCCACGGGGACGAGCAGGCGGCCGTCGATTCGATGAAGGCCGGGGCGCTCGACTACGTGGTCAAGACCGAGTCCGCCTTCGCCGAGATGCCCCACCTCGCCAAGCGGATCCTCCGCGAATGGGACCTGATCGTCGAGCGCAGGCGCGCGGACGAAGCGCTGGAACACGAGCGTGCCTTCCTTCAGACGGTCATCGACACCATCCCCGACGCCACGATAGTGGTTAACCTGGACCGACGCATTGTCCTGGCCAATCGCTCCGCGCGGAAGGCAGCGGGAGAAGACCCCGTCGCAAGTCACCTGACGTGCCATCAGATGCTCTACGGGTACGACGTACCCCCCGCGGACGAGGAAGGCGCTTGCCCGCTGGAAATGGTCGTGGCGAGCAGGGCGCCGGCGACGACAATACATATCTCAAACAACGCGAGTGCGGAGGGAACCCTCCTCGAAGTTAGCGCCGCGCCCATCCTGGACGAGGGAGGACAGGTGAGGCAGATCGTCCTGTCCTGCCGCGACATCACCGAGCGCCTGCGGTCGGAAATGGCGCTCCGCGAGAGCGAACAGCGATATCGAAGCCTCTTCGAGAACTCGCCCATCGTACTGTGGGAAGAAGACTTCTCGCAGGTCAAGCGGCGCATCGACCGCCTCCGCGAGCGCGGGGTCCGGGACTTCGGCGCCTATTTCTCCGATCATCCGGAAGAGGTCGCCGCGTGCGCGGAGGCCGTCAGGATAGTCGATGTCAACCAGGCGTCCCTGAGAGTCTACGAGGCCGAGAGCAAGCAGCAGCTTCTCGCCGGGCTCCCGCAGATCCTCACCGAGAAAGCTCTCGATACGTTCCGCGAGCGACTGGTGCACATGGCGAAGGGCGGACAATCCCTCGAAAGGGAGACCACAAATCGGACCATCACAGGGAAAGAGATCGATCTCGCCCTTCGGTGGTTCATCCCGCCCAAGTACGCCGATACGTGGGCCAGGGTCATCGTCTCTGCGGTCGACATGACCGACTATCACAGGGCGCAAGACGCCCTGCGGGAAAGCGAAGAGAAGTACCACTCTATTTTCGAGACGGCCGCCAATCTCATCATCTCGATGGATCCCAAGGGGACCATCCTCGATTGCAACTCGCGGACGGTGGAGGTCTTGGGCTGCACGCAGAAGGAACTTATCGGGCAGAACATCGCCAAGATCATTCACCTCGAAGACCTCTTGAGGATGCAGGATTGTCTAGGGGGAATGGCGTCGGAAGGTCCGGTCCATGAGAGCGAGTACCGGATGGTCCGCAAGGATGGCGGGATCATCAACGTCATAGTGAACCCATCGGCGTTGAGGGACCCCGACGGAAAGTTCGTCCAGTCGATCTGCATCATCAGCGACATCACCGAGCGCAAGCAGATCGAGGAGCAGCTTCGCCAGTCGCAGAAGATGGAGGCGGTCGGCCTGCTCGCGGGGGGAGTCGCCCACGATTTCCGCAACCAGCTCACCGTGATCAGGGGGTACGGGGAGATGCTCCTGCGACAGAAGCGAATAGCGGAAAAGGACAGAGAGCTCGTCGAAGAGATTCTCAATGCCGTCGGTCGCTCGTCCATGCTTACCAAGGAACTGCTGGCGTTCGGCGGGAAGCAGATCCTGCGCCCGGAGGTGATCGATCTCGACGCCTTCATCACCGCACTGGCCAAGACGCTCGCGCGCATGATCGGGGAGGATGTGATGCTCTCGCTCGACCTCGCCGGCGATTTGGGCAGCGTGAAGGTCGATGCGGGACAGTTGCAGCAGGCCGTCGTCAACCTCGCGCTCAACGCCCGGGACGCCATGCCGCAAGGCGGGCGGATCATCCTCAAGACCTCCAACGTGCGCTTGGACTGCCGCTTCGTCGAGAGGCACCCGGGCGCCGCCGCCGGGCCGCACGCCCTGCTCACCGTCAGCGATACCGGGTCCGGGATGGACGCCGAAACGCTCGGGAAGATATTCGAACCGTTCTTCACCACCAAACCCGTCGGAGAGGGGACCGGACTGGGCCTGTCGATGGTCTACGGGTTCGTCAAGCAGAGCGGAGGGCACATCGCCGTCCAGAGCAAACCCCGGAACGGGACGACCTTCAAGATATACTTACCCAGGGTGAAGGAACCGGCAAAGGCACCCGCGGCGGTGACCGCGCCCGGCAAACTCCGGCGGGGATCCGGGAACATCCTTCTCGTCGAGGATGAGGAGCCCATCCGCGAGCTGACCGCCAGGACGCTGCGAGAGTGCGGATACACCGTCATAGAATCGGGAAACGCCCGGGAGGCCCTGCCCGTGGGAGAACACTACGACGGACCCATCGACATGTTGATAACCGACGTCATCATGCCCGGAATGGACGGGGTGCGTCTGGCCGGGATCATCGGGAAGGCCAGGCCCGACATGAAGGTTCTCTACATATCCGGGTACCCCGACAAAACGCTCGCAGACCACGGTATCGCCGATGAGGCCGTGAACCTGCTCTCCAAACCGTTCGACGCTCGTGCGCTCGCCGAGAGGGTCGGGCACATCCTCGCAGAGGCCGCGAGTCCGGCGTAGGACTGGCGGCGGCAAGCGATCGCGGGGAACAATCTCTTGCAGGAATCGGCCGTTGCGGTTAAGCTAGGTGGGAGGACTTGCACTGCGGTACACCCGGCGTTCGCTCTTCCCGGCGGTGGTCCCTTCGGGACCGGTGTCTCCGCAGGCGGCGTTGCATCTCCCACGGACGGGGTTACTACAGCAGATTCAGTGGATTGCCTCTTGCGAATCCACTGAGACAAGAGAGGCGTATTGGAGAGGAACGGTAATGCCTGAACGAACCGTCATAACAACCACAGCGCGCGTCCTGACGGCCTTGGCGATGGGGATCGCGATATGCAGCGCCGCATCCGCACAGGCGGTGAACACCCTGGTGAGCCCCGACCTGTTCGGCGAGCAGGTGGACGTGGTAACGCCCGGTTACATGCATTGGACCGCGGCAAGCGGCGACGTCGTCGATCCCGACGGGGATGCGAACGACTTCGGCAACAACTTCGGCGACCACGCCGGGGGCGTGGACAACCCCCGCTTCACCTCACACGCCACCGCCTACGCCCAGGGAAACGTCGCCGACGAGTTCGTCTACGCCCAGGGCAGCGACAGGGCGTACTGGGAGTTCAACGTCCCGGGGCCTGGGCAATACGTCTTCGCGACCCGGTACTGGCGCGAGCTTCAGGACCCGACGACGGCGATCGCGTCTTATCAGAGCGGCGGACAGTGGATCGACTTACCCCCCGTCTCGAACATCGGGCATTGGGGAGGGTTCGGGAACCTGGGCTGCTATCTCATCGAGGTCCCGCCCGGCCAAACCACCGTCCCCATGCGCATCCGGGCCGGAGGCGGGCGAGTGCTCATCTATCGCCTGCTGCTCGCCAAGAGAAAGGAAACCGACGTCTTCCTGCCTACTCCCGCACCGACGCATCCCAGCATGCTCTTCCACTCCGCCGACGTCGCCGCCATGCGGACCAGGGCGCAGTCCGGCCCGCCCAAGCGGGCGTACGATTACATGCTCGGGCAGATGTCGTGGTACATCAATTCGCTCAACAGCGGGAGCAGCAGTTGGGAGTCCCGCGGGTCTTCCCACCACGTGCCCCGCTCGATCGCCCAGACGGCGTTCGTCTACGTGATGACCGGGGACGACACGCACTACAACAACGTCATCAAGATGATCGACAAGGTGATTAGCTGGTCCCGGAACGCCGACTGCCTCGTGGATCAGCAGAACGGGAACTACAACGTCCTCGGGAGGGGGAGGGTCACGTCGGCGGTCGCGACGGCGTACGACTGGCTGTACGACCGCATGACCCCCGCAGAGCGCACCCGCACCCGCGATTTTCTCGCCGAAGAGGCCACCCGCCTCTACATCTACAACGAGACCTGCGTGGGCAACCTCGAGAGCGGAAACTGGGACCCGTGGGTCGGGGCGGGGTACGCGATGGCGGGTATCGCTCTGAGGGATGAGCACAAGTGGCCCACCCAGTGGATCGAGAGCATGAAGCGGATCTTCCCGTTGAACCTGCACAACAGCGGGGAGGACTTCGGGTACTTCAATAACGGGTTCACCAAGGCGATCGACTTCGGGATGTCCCTCAAGACCGCGACCGGGGAAGACCTGTTCGCGCCCGAATCGGCGCGCCTGACCGCCCTGATGGACTACCGCATGACGCTCCTGGAACCCCAGGGAGGAGGGTATCCGACCTTCGGCGACGCCTCCAGCGGGAACGATCCGCTGCTGGGGCTGGTGACGGCGACCTACCAGAGGGACCAGATGGCGCAATGGTATATCAACCACCTGAGCTGCGCCACCACCTCCCAGGTGAGCGGGTGGGGATGGAACCACATGATGCCCGTCGCGGTGGTGACGGCGTACGATCCGACGCTGGGCGAGGAGGCCCCCGGGACGCCCCGCCTTCAGCTGGGGCGAACCTTCGCGGATGAACCGCTCCTGGCGCCGGGACTGGCGCCGATCTCCGTGATGCGGACCGGTTACGGCGACAGCAGCGACGTTCAACTGGTGATGAGGTCGGGACCGTTCTACGCCTGGCACGGCCATCCCTGTCAGGGCAACTTCGTCCTGAACGCCTACGGAGATCATCTGGTCATGGACGAAGCCAGGGGCGGAACCTACGGATCCGCGCCGAGCGACTTCTCGAAGACCGCCCAGGCGCACAGCCAGGTCCTCGTCGATGGGAAGGGGCAGGTCGATTACGGCGTCCCGGTGTATTACGACAAGGAGGCCGGTTACACCGGTCCGCTGACGCACTCGTCGTTCGTCGATCACGTGCAGGCCGAGATGGCCGTCGCCTACCGCAAGGGCCCCCTCGGGACCATGCAGCACGCCTATCGCGACTTCCTGTTCGTCCGCAGGGGCGGAGGAGACGCGTACGTCGTCGTCGTGGACGACCTCCAGACCGACTCCCAGGCGCACAGCCACCAGTGGCTGCTCCAGACCGACTTCGAGAACGGCGTCGTGACGGGCGGGGCGAACCACAGCATCGTCACGGGCTCGGCCGATCTGGACGTGATTACCGTCGAACCGCCCGCCGTACAGACGCAGGTCGCCGCGCATCACGACATCTGGCGGACGCTGACGCTCACCGATCCCGTCAACAGGGCGCGGGCTGTGTTCCTGACGGTTCTCTATCCACGCACGAAGCAGACCCCCTCTCCCCAGGTCGTGCGGATCGCCACAGGCCAGCTGGTCGGGTTCCGCATGGGCGACGAGTTGGTGCTGTTCCACAAGGGCCAAGGCTCGTGGACCTACCAGGCGATCGAGACCGACGCACGGGTGTTCTACATGGAGCTGAGCGACCCGCAGGAGATCAAGTATCTCATCACGGCCGCGACCACGCTGAAGTCCGAGGGAGCGGAGGTCTTCCGCTCAGACACCCCCGTCACAACGACGGGGACCTTCAGCGGTTCCCCGGTGGACCTCGATCCCCCCACGATCGCAGCGTGGTACTCCGCCGTCGTGCACGATCGCGGCGCGGGTGAGGCGCTGCTCGAGATACCCGACGACGGTAGCTTCTGCGAGCCGCGATCGGCGGGAATCAACACTCTCGTCATCGTCTTCACCGAGCCGCTGGATCCGATGTCCTGCGCGGGCGCTCTTGTCGAGGTCTGCGGGCTAGTCCCCAACGGCGAGGAGCTGGACTTCAACAGCTTCGTGATAACCACCGACACCCGCGGCGACGACACGGTGGGCGTGATCACCTTCGACCCGGCGCTTCCGGACTTCGCCCGCTACGCGGTTCGCATCAGCGGGGCGACGGATGTCGCCGGCAACGAGCTGGCCGGCGACAACGACCGCGTGCTGACCGCGTTGGAGGGGGACGTCTCGGGCGACCGTCGCGTCAACGCCCGCGACCTGTTCCGGGTGCGTGCGGGAAGGACGCGGCTGATCGACGCGCTGGACGCCAATCAGGCGCGTGCGGATGTGACCTGCGACGGGCGCGTGAATGCGACGGACCTGTCGCGCGTGCGTGCGAAGCGCGGCCGCGACGCGCGCGGGATCGAGGATCCGATCCTGGACATCGGGACCTACTTCGAGAGTGACGGTCTGGTGACGATCGAGTGCGAGAAGTTCGCCGAGAACGTCGCGCAGGGCGGGCACGCCTGGGAGTTCGTGACTGATCCTCCCGGTTACTCTCGCGGGGGGGCGATGCGCGCGATGCCGGACAGCGGTACCCGCATAGACACCGGTTACGTCTCCAGCAGCCCGCGTCTGGACTATAACGTGAGTTTCGAGACGACCGGTACGTGGTACGTGTGGGTTCGCGGATACGCCTACACTCCCAGCGACGACGATTCCTGCCACGTCGGGCTCAACGGCGCCGCCGTCGCCACCAGCGACCGGATGGGTGATTTCCCGGATGGCGATTGGTTCTGGGCGAACGTCACGCGCGACGGTCCTGTGGCGACGTTGGAGATATCGGCGGCGGGCTTCAACGAGATCAACGTGTGGATGCGCGAGGACGGTCTCGTCATCGACAAGCTCATCCTCACCACCGACTCGACCTACGTCCCGACGGACTGACACCGCCGGCGCGCTGCGGATCAATTCTCGGGTCTCTGCGTGAGGGCGTAGAGGACGACGTTGGCGGCGATGTCGCGGGCGGAGTCCGGCATGTAGCTCAGCGCACCGTGGGCGGTGTGCCCGTCCAGCGTGTCGTGAACACCGTGCGTGGCGTGGATGACCACGATGCGGCCGGATCTGTCGTAGACGCGATGCGGCGGGGAGGCGGAGGGTGCGACCTTTCTCCAGGCGCTGGTCCGCTGCAG